>JGI20166J26741_10864447_pt1 | contig 14899 bp, 6 predicted proteins | sample TergutCu122P5_FD_26741 | JGI IMG/M metagenome (IMG submission 26741)
CCCCACCCGAAAAAAATTCCTGGGTACGCCACTGAGTAGAGGAACTTGAAGATGTGTAGATTAGTGATTTACAAAGTTCAGACTGACACTGCGAAGCTTGAGGGTAAGATATATGAAGAAAAATGAGTAAGTTAACTGAGATCATATTGCTTATTACTATCATCATCATCATCATCATCATCACTTTTTCGTACCTATATGTCATTATTGTAGTTATATTAATACATTACTCTAATATTCGCAAAACATGATGGGTTAAAAATCTCGCCTTTTACCATCCTCTTCAGCCACCTAAATATTATGAAATGCCCCAGTTTTTAGGCGCGTTCACAAAATTGCGAAAAGCGACTATTAGCTTCATCATATCTATCCGTCCGTCCGCATCGAACAACTCGGCTCCCACTCGACGGATTTTCATAAAATTCGATATTTGAGTATTTTTCGAAAATATTTCGAAAGAATTTAAGTTTCACTAAAATCTGACAAGAATGTCGGGTACTTTACGTGAAGACCAGAGTACATTTTTTTTAATCATATCTCGCTCAGTTCCTGTTAGAATGAGAAATAGTTCAGACGAAAGTTGTAGGGGAAATCAAAACACGCATTTTGTGTGCAGTAACTTTGTTTTGAAAATCGTGCTGTTTATAAGATACTGTGGTAAAATACTGGACAACCGGGCAAGCCACAGATGACAATATGATCCATGCCCATTGCATGCTGGATACCTGAGGCTACAAATACACGGAATACGTACATTGCCTGTTTTGTTGGGTTTTAGGCACGTTCGCAAAACTGCGAAAAGCAACTGTTAGGTTCGCCATGTCTGTTCGTCTGCACTGAATGCGGCTCCCAATTGACAGGTTTTCATTAAATTTGATAGCATATTTTGAAAATCTGTCGAGAAAATTCAAGTTTCATTAAAATCCGATAAAAATGACTAGTACTTTACATGACGACCTATGTACATTTGTGATATCTCGCTGAATTATTCTTAAAATGAGAAATGTTTTAGACAAATGTGTTATATAAAATCAAAATACACATTTTGTGTTCAAATTACTTTTTCAGAAAATCATGCCTCATGAGATTTGAAAAAATGCGGTAGAGCCGGACTGGCCATACATGCCAATAGGATGCCTACTGTTTGCATGCTGGATAACTAAGGCTACAAACACACAATCAGAATATATATTACTTCCCCCACTCACACACACAGCAACAGTGGTTGCACCAGCACAACTCAACTTTACACTATACGTACATTGCCTGTCTTGTCATCACTTAAAGTCTTCACATAAAAATTTGTTGAAAAAAGACAACTTTCCTGTCCATCACTTGGCTTATAGCCCACAAGATAGCGTGAATTCTCGTGCGACTAGGGACATCACGAAACACCAGAGGATTTCTTAGGAAATTGAACCATTAGCAAGAAGGTCTGTACATCGCTGTCACCAGATTTATTTTGGTGGGGTTTCTTGAAATATGGGGTGTTCAAAAAGACCCAATGATGTTACTGCAATGTTATAAAAACAATATAATTGCCATTAGTGGTGTCACAGAGAAGTTTTAAAACATGCATTAAGTACAGAGTTGAACGTCTTGCTGGAGCATGCTTAGAGGCCAGTGGAGGACAGATTTTAACACCTTTGAAACTTCAAATCGATATGTGTATTGTGTATGTTTGTCAAACTTACACTAGATTGTCAATTACATTATTGTGTGGTCACTCTGTATTGTAAAATGGATCTTAAGGAACTTGGGTGTGAGGGTTTAAACAGGATTCATCTCAGGTTTTGAGGTTTTGGCAGCGATGTGGATGAGCATTCTGTTTTTGTGGAATATGATGCTGCATTAATGGATAGTCAGATCCTGGCCTTTTGAAGCAAGGTAGAGTCATCATCTTCAAGGGTCAAAATGTCCTCGAAACGGAATTAAATTACCCATTAATGCAGTGTCATATCCTAGAAAAACTGTGTATTTAAGATTTCTCTCACTCATGAGACAGTAAACTTTCAGGTGCCATAAAGTGCTGATAATTTCATGAGTAGCTGAGCAGATGGTAGCTTTCAAGAATTATGCTGCCTCTTAGAATTAAACCCAAGTGGTTAGTATAGTGGAGAGGCTTTACACTTTTTTTTTAACAATCTGTTGAGATAATTTGGGTTTCCTCAAAATCTGACAAGAAAAATGGGTACTTTACATGAAGACCAATATATATTTTTGATATGTTGCTCAATTCTTCTTAGAATGAGAAATATTTCAGACAAAAGTTGTGGAGAAAATCAAAACACACATTTTATGTTCAATAATGTTTCTTAAAAAGTTGTGCTGCTTATGTCATAACTTGGAAGAATACTGTAGAGCCTGACGGGCCACAGATGAAAATACAGTGCATGGGTATTGCATGATTGATATGTAGGGCTACAAACACACTCAGAATATGTCTTATTTCTTGTCCACTGCAAAAATGGTTGCACAAATGTGCCTCAATCTTATGTTATACATACATTGTCTCTCTTGTTAAAAAATGGGATCCATAGGCCTGAGTCAAAAATGAAATACACACTAACCTTTGTTATTGATTGTGGTTGCTCCCCTCCAAACATGAACTTGCATAACACTTGTCATTATACTAAAGAAAGACTTCAAACCCAGGAAACACTTCAAAGTAATCCACAAATACTGTTACAGTTACTAAGGATAATTATAAACAGAATGAAGAGATATAAAATTTGCAAAATCTGTAACTGCACCCCACAAATGTCATACACACTATTGCTGGGTCTTGAAATGCACTGTTGTATTTAAGTACTGGTGGCTAACCTGTACATGAGGGCATGAAATGTTTTATTTAATGATACTCTCAACTTCTAAGAATAAATTGCATTGTTGCTAAATGAATAGATGCATAGCATTGTTGTTAGATGAACAGAATATTATTATATAACACTGATGGAATTATACTGATAGAAAAACTCAAGTACTGTGATTAACATCTGTCCCAATACCACTTTCACAAATCTCACGTGTGCTGACTTGCAAATGCATCCATGCCCTCACATACATTTATTGGTGAAAAGGAACAATTAAATTTATTTAATATGAAAAGAAGGAAAGAATATGAGGACTATTAACATGTATCTGATACTGTAGTAGGAACATTAATGGTTTCATGTTTAACAAATTACTTGATTTGTAGTGTTGTATTTTTCACAAAACTTACAATAATGGTCTGAAGTTTTTAAAATATATGCACAGCTTACAATTCATATATATTGCAGTACCCATTAATTCTTTCTAATGGATAACATACAGTGTCCTTAAACGAGTTTCAAAAGTTTAGAATCAACACCTTCCAACATATCCCTTACTATGTACTTTGTGGGTGATTGACCTGGAAGAAACTTCCACTTAGAACTTAATGTGAAGGAAATGACATGGTGAGTCAAGGTCAATTTCAGCTCTTAATAAAAATCACAAAGATATTCAGCAACAAAGATATATAAGTTACTTCCAGACCAAACAACCTGAACCTACCGTAATTTAAAAGTACAATATTAATCTAGAATTACACTGCCACAGCTTAATGATTGCTCAACAAATTCAGACACACACCTTACTCAAAGTGTTACAAAATAAGTGGAGGAAGGTACTGTAAGTTAAACGTGTACCTGCACTTCAGTAAATGAACGAAACTGTGCTGTAACAGTAGTAACCTAGATTTACAGTGCTTAAAATATGATGACATGTACATCAATAACAAAACTATTTTTCAGTAATAACTAAGATAATTTCCTGCTTTCATAATAATAACATTCTGTAAATTCAAAATATTTAAATTCATTCACATTCAACAGATATTTCCTATTATTTTGAATTTTTCAAAAAGAAAGGAAAAACTTATTAAGTGGACTAGATTTCGTAGTTCTGCTAATGGTATACATTTCAACTCACTTTAAACACAAATTCAGTTACCTTCATGTAACTTTTCTCTTGTAAACTATCATCCCATTATTTTCAAATGCAATTTAATCATTAACAGAAGCACTTTCTCCTTTCAGTAATTCTGATCTTTTTTTACCCATTACGATACTCCTATTAACATTTGCAATACACACAACAGAACACATCATGTGTTGTTAAGGCTCATGTACCACATTATTTCAATATGACTGCTACCTGACAGTTGGAGCCAGACATTTATGGATTACACACAAATTTCAAACTTTCTGAGGCAGATGTATGCCACAATTTACAAAGATATTTCAAGATATTCTGTACATATGTACAATGAAAGAGTCAACAACCAGTTTTTACTTATACTTTTGTGTGTTTGATACATTCAGACCCACCTGGAAATTCATTAGACTAACCCTGCAGTTTCACCAGTTTGCATCAAGAGACAAGTTTTTATACCTTTACCCATCTCTTCACCATGAAAAACTAAGAGAACATATGTGAAACCCTGTACCTCATCTGTAATTTCAAAATTATCTAATCAGTGTTATGCAAGTTTGATTCCTTCCCTGAATGATAATTCTTCACTAAACTAATCTCACATATTAAAGGTAGACTTGCATGATTGTTTAAATGTTCCCTTCATCTTCATTTTGTACTAACTGGAGAAACAGACAGCAGTAACAAATGTGATACCAATTAAAAAAGATGCATGGTTAAAACAGGGGCATCTTTCTATAACATGAACACACATATTTGTTTTGTGGGAAGGAATATTTGTACAAGATTAACTGTGTTGGCGTTATCAAGAGAAGTTCTTATTTGTGCCACTGCCCTATGGCCAAAATGAAAGACTGCTGGTTGATGTATCTATACTGTGCTTATCCCTGGAAGCTATACAGTACAGCAGAGTCTCCATTCTCTGTATTAACTACAACCAATGCAACCATTGCCAACACTCAAATCCATTCTCAATGTAAACACCCATTTGCTTTGAAGAACTTACAAAATAACAGCAATAAAAATATAAAGTAATCTCCAAAAGCATAAAAGGCATAAGGTTATTCCTAATAAAAATTTTTTGGAAGCATAAAATACATTAAATAATTGAAGAGAGCCTTTCTGCATAAAGCACAAAAGAATTCAGCCTCCCTCAGGGAAAGACAAAGCATGACAAAGCATGAAGTGATCTCTGTAACAGCATGAGACTGCAGAAAGCTGCCTCCAACTATGTGGTCTCATCCAGTTTCTTGGAACCAGTCACATAAGGTTACAATGGTATTAAAACTGATGATCATGGAAGGGTCATGGATTTTGAGACTCTACTGTATGTGTTTGAGACACTGTAAGAGAAACTGTAAATATGGATGACTTGGGTAAGGGTGTGATGTGTGGAGAGATAGTGGGGTTCATATCTCATATCTCATCAAGGATTCACAGAAAACTTCAGAACATTACAAGAAAGATAAAATTTCATTTATCAGTGGCACTTAGTGGCAAAGGAAAGAAATTACGATGCCATACAACTACAACAATTTTCATATGTTTACATTATGAGAATTGTTTGAAATATTCTTTTTATAACTGAATAAAATTTGTGTTTATATTAGAAGTTTAATTCTTGATTAGGAATAACTGTCTACTGAAAAACTCCAACACACCATGATGACAGTGGACTTTAAAATAGGTAACAATAGTAAGAGATCTGTACTAGGATAAAGAAAATAATATAAAACTTCAAGGTTTCATAACCTCAGTTATATGAAGAAATCAACTGAATAATAAATTATATGCATCAATGAATAACCTCTACTTTCTTTTATGGAAATAGATTTTGGTAGATCTTTCAACTGACTTAGATCTAAAGGCACTCAAGGAATCACTAAGCTGAGGATTACCATAATGTGTTCCTTATCATTTAACCACAAGCTTATAAGTAAAGGCATTTAAAGCAATGTGAGATATTTTCCATATTATCATACAGGTACTGATGGCTCAGTAATTGTGCCTTTCCATTTCCTAGTGCAACACTAGTCAATGGGAATTATTGGGGCTTAAATTTTATATTGTTCATCCTGAGCAATATATTTCAATTTCCACAATTTCAACCAACAAATGCACACACCCATCATTTAATTCACAATAATATTTCTAAAAACATTGAACTCCTTCATGTTTTGGACCTTACTGGTCCATCATCAGGGGAAACATAAGTTGATGTTGTACAAAGCAGTTACTAAACACTATTTTGATCTGTTGTATATGTGTAAGAACTGGTGAGATTCTTCTGAGTGGACTGAATATGTGTAGTGTTACACAGTAAATTGGGGCACAATGTGGCTGTATTCACAGTACTACACTTCCACATGCTGCTCCAATTTGCTGTGTAACAATTCTGTTTGCTACACATGCTCAGTCCACATGTAAGAATCCCACCAGTTCTTCCAGATGTGCCACAGATCAAAATATTGTTTAGTAACTGTTTTGTACAGCCGGTCCCAGTGGCCGTCGTAAGCGAGGAGGCTAAAGCCCACTAGAGGGCTGTAAAATACAACCCCCATTGGGAGTTGTAGCGCCAGGAGAAAAAAAAAAAACTGTTTTGTACAACACCAAATAATGTTCTCTCTGATGATGGACCAGTAAGGTCTGAACATGTAGGAGTTCAATGTTTATAAAAATATTATTGTGAATTAAATGACAGTTGTGTGCATTTGTTGGTTGAAACTGTTGAAAAATGTGGCTTCATTATTGACCCAGTGAAAATAAGTCATGGCCTTAAACGAGTCTACACTTAAAACTGCAGAGTTCCAAACTATCATGAAGGTTTGCCACAGACATAAAATAAACTTCCTTTATCAGTTAACACAAAGCAGTCACCCAATGCTCATTTTGTAATTATGAAAGAGTAAAGACTAAATTAATAAATTACTCTTCTCTGCATTTTGATGCCCAATTTTTTAAAAATATAATCATGCAGACATAAAAACTCCAAGAAGTTCTCATGCAGAAATATTTGGTTGAATTTGTCATTTGGTCAGAGTGTTAAGGCTTTCACGGTGGTTTGACGAAACAAGTGTGAGTATTACTTTTGGTATATTTTTATGTTATATTAATATAATCAATGAATATAATATGAACATTTCTACCTCAAAAACATAAATAATTACTTTTAAAGACAAAAAACCCATAACAGTAACAACTGTTGCAGATAATACAGTACTTGAACAAGTGAAGAATTTTCAGTACTAGTATATATGCTGCAGAATAGGCTACATGACAGACCCAATTAAGTACTTCAAATGGTCCTGTGGAACTACAAAATGCACACTACTGGAGAGGTGACAAAAGTAATGCTTAAAAAAAACTGTAGCAGGTTCTGGAAGGTTGATTTTCAGTTTTGCAGATACTGAAGGTGAAGAATGTAACATCTCCAAAATATCAGCAATGTAGCTCCTACATAAGTGGTGTCTGAATTTTATCCAAGACAATAAAATAACACTGAATATTACACTTTCAATATTCCTTCTTACAGCCTCGTGGCTTGGTGGTCACAGCTCCTGACTACTAATCATGAGGTCCCGGGTTCGATTCCCGGCTCTACCATGTGCATTTTTCCTTGAAAGGGGAAGATGCCCATGGTGACCATGGTCTGGGTAGTTGGTAGAAATTAGGTTTAAGGCCCCCCTGGCACGTCAGATTCACCTCTCATTTCACCATCATTCTCATCGGGACAACATAACCGTGCCTATTGGGTGTCCCAACCTCAGAAGTCAGTTACACTTCAGCCACAGCCGGGGGAGGGGGAGACCATGAAGTCTGAGAGGACATGTGGTGGCATTGGGGGGGGGATTATCCTTCTTATTCTTGGGGTGGGATTAAACTCAGCTTCTTGGTACTATAGCCATTCATAACCTACTGCCCCTGCCCCCAATAACAGATTAATAAATATGAAGCACTGATGGAATGATGGCTGACAGGAAAATGAAATAACTTGAGATAAGCCTGTTTCAGTGCCACTCTGTCCACTACAAATTCTACAGGCTGTACAGATTAAAACTGTGTTTCTCATCTGTTGAAACTACTTCTAATCCTCATTACTTTACCATTCACCTTCCCTTCACACATGTATTATTCATGTCTTTGTTGTTACAGTTTTACCCCTCACTAATAATACTTAACTGTTACTGATGTGCAGCTATACAACAAGGTCATGGTACAGCTGACCCTACGTATTCTGTTCAGGCATACAGGAGGAGCAGCAGTATAGTTCCACTCATTCTTTAACCTCATACTTAAACCTGGCACTTTATGGAGGCAAGTGGTCAGCTTCATGCCATGGCTGCTTTATCCCCAACATAAGACAGTACCCTTCAAATAGGTGGGGAGCAAAGCTAGTCTGGGTGTTTTAGGAGTAGAAAAATGTCTCTTGCCCCTGCCAGGAATAAAACACCAGATCATCCTGCCCATACCCTAGCTACTACACCAACCATGCTACCAGCTCATACACCGTATATCACAAGTACTGAGAGATGTCCATGGCGGTGTATTAGAAATTAAAAATGCCTCCAATAGCGACGCCCTTTAGTACCTTTCATCACACACAAAATACACTTGGATAATCAAAATACTGGACTCTCATAGAAAAATACTCACCTAACTATTTGGTAGGTAATAAAAGCACATTTCTAAGTTTTCTGTGACCTCTGCCCAAGAGGCGGTATGTTCTGTTAACTCTTTTTCATGAACTTTATGGAAGAACTTGGCATTGTACAGCAAGATAAAATACTGATTAACACAATATAAAAAACTGAATGTTCCTGTGACAAACAACTTCTCCATCATGTTCTGTCACATTCATACTACTACATCGGTGGCTTAATAAGATGACAGGTAGCAGCCAAATTAACAATGCAGCATAACATCTAGTAACTAGTATGTAGGTAGATTCCAAGCCTTAGCCTTGTCACAAGGAGATTTTCTGTACACTTCAAGTTGATGTATAAAGAAATATTTCACATTTACAACCCCATAAGATCCATCTTAATTAAATTCTCTTTATGCGAGATAGCCATTCACTTTCATACAGGATCATGTAATTGAAAATTCATTTCATTTAATATTAACAATGCATTATGTAACTATTTACAATTACTTATATACAAATAATTTTTTTTCAGCTCTCAGTCTTTCTTTTTATATTTATAATGCAGCTTGTAGATGAATTGAGTGTGCATATAAAATAATATATAATGAAGAATCTTAGTACTAGTTTGTACAGGCCGGATTAATCTATCTGCACACAAACAATACTGGAAGTATGGGTGGGGTCACTGGCTACATACAGTCGGCAATATAAAACACTCCAACACTCACGCAACAGCAAAGTAAAAATTTACATGACTAAAAACTGGCATATAAAAGAGCAGGGTGATTAAAAATCACAGCTGGAAATATTATAACATAAATCTAATTTCCCTCCACTCGTAATCATCAAGATGCATATCATCAGTGCACGAGATATGCTCACAGAACTGAGACCTCAGACTTCCTGTTGTATTTGTTTTTGTAATAGGCAATGAAAGAAGGCAGCTCAGTTTTTGAACCATTCTTTGCCTAGAAGCCCAAGCTGTACTGTGCACCTGAACCACAGAGCTGACTCTTTGATCATCACAGTATTTACTGTTATATGTGAAACATTTTTCCTTCTCATTGACTCTTCTTCACATCACTACAGTGGCAAATAAAATTAAAGAATCTGTACATACAGTGTTTTAAAAACAGCAAGTAAGTGCATTTGTGAACACCTTGCTCTAAAATACTGTATTTAATATCCTACAGTGTGAAACAGCATAAACTGCACATCCTACAGTAAAATCACATTTAACTATGGAAGAAATTCTTCCATCGCAATGTAACTGTGTTGACGTTTATATGTCCGACTGTAAGCACACTGCTGCACCATTCTCTCCATCTCACACACAAGCACACTTGACAAAGTGTGTATTCTGAAACATGCAAAACTATTATCACGACCTCTCTATAATGAACCTATAAAAATTAGTTCAGTTTAAAGTCCAGTTCCACATCTGTTGTTGGCACAGCATGCAAGCAAGGCTACAAATACAAACTTCTTCAATACAATGAATGTTTAATGTCTATAGTTGCCTGTTTCCTGGAATGTGATACAACAACGCTCATTCCCTGTCATGGTCGCTATTCACAATAAAATTGGAAGAATTAAAACCCCGATAAAGACATAATAATTAGCTGCCTTTTGCTGTTCCTAAAACATTCTTTTCTTTATGAGAGTCTCACTTTACAAAGGTATACTACTTGTCATGCTTTGTGACACAGATCACCCCATAATGGTTCTCCGCTATGTCATCTTCACTAACTGCACTAGGAAACAAAATCACAGAATCACTAATCACTGCACTGCAAAACCTACTGTTTTTCATCTTTAATGTATTCACAGTTCTTTGACTTTCCTCAGCACATTTTTTAGCAGTGTCTTTGTAAAACGAGTAACGTGTGCCCGCATCAGGAAAACAAACACAGACTTCTGCTAAATGTATGTCTTCTTAACCTTCTGAATTGGTTTGTTCTCTGCTGAAGAATTGGCATTCTTTCCATTGGCATTCTTTGGTGGGACATTGAGCACAAGGTTGATGGCAGCTTTGTTGTTTGCACATGGTGGATAGGCAGCATCTGCATTAAGTCCTCCTTCTGTCAATCTGGCAACACAGTGTCAGCATGTCACAATTTGTATGTTAAAACAGCATCAGTACCATAAGAGTATGAGTTAGGATATTTAAAAGCTTAAACCGTAAATGGACATCAAATCAGCAATATTTGATATCAAATAGTACTATGTTTCTGAAATGCCACAAAACAGAAGATACAGTACTTGGATAATTTAATGCACAAAATACTGTTACTTTCTTTTCCACTTTTTATTTATCACAGTCTATTCTATGATCCAATATCTTTGACTGTGGTAGTTTCTATCTCCAATACAAAACGTTGGCATGGAGTTACACAGTGATCTAATACCTTATACATTACATTCAATTTGATTTGAAAGGCAAATGAATACTGATATAATATGAGGCATGGGATAAATGTGACATTACAGGAGATTCATATGGTGAGCTCCATACCTGTACAAATTACATTATCTATCGATCTTAATTTCACAACAAATCATGTTGCAACTGTCAGTGCTCACTTCAAAAGACATTCAGATGAAAGTACAATAACAAGCAAAGTGCTTCTACAGCATAATTATGCAATATTTCTTACAGTGATATCTTCCTATGTCAGTGGGCCAACTTTCAGTTGAAATGAACACTTTTTAAAAAATGTCAGCATAGTTGTGCACCCATATTTCAGTTTGGTGTAAATGTCTATAGGGACAATCAGTTCAATATGTACACATCACAAATAGCACACCAAGGTTCTAAAGATTAAGTTTTTAACAAGAATTATATCACCAGTATTTGAAGTTCTTATGAATTTCTTCTGCAGTGCTACAGTACAAAGTTCCAGTTTCTTCTGCAGTGCTATAGTACAAAGTTCCAGTAAGTTCCAGGTACAATTCTTGACCAAAAGGCTGATTATCTTAACAGGTATTTTATGAGGTTCCTCAATCCCTCCATGCAAAAGCTGTCACAGTTCCTCAAAATTAGCCGGTCACTATTCTGCGTCAATCACAACTCACTCACAGCTACATAACCGATACATCTGCAGTGGCATTGAAAGAGAGCTTAAAAAAAACTACCACTATACTTTCATTTCATAAAGAGAAAAATAAGAAAATATGAACTAAATATTCCATTCAAAAAAAAAAACTATTTAGCCCTAGAAGCAGGAGGTTGTGTTCTGTTGGTAGCAGGCTTGATAATGCTTGTGTTCCAAGTTTGCAGAAGCTCCATCTACCTTCAGGCAACCCACATTGGACTACATATGTTGTTAAATTTGCAGCTTGCTTTATACTTCTGTTTCACAGACATCCATTCTTTTAAACCCAGTGTCTATATGTCTTTGTCACCTTTTACTATAATTACATCCTGTATGTGATATTCATGTCAATTAAGTGTCCTTGCACTGTGACATAACTGTGACTTCTGTAAAATAACATGGGTACAGAGAGGTTCTTACAATTTAAATTACTGATGACAGGTGTGTGAGCACTTGTGGTCCATTTTGTGTTTGAGATGGTTGGAATAAGGGATTGTAAGGGTCAGTGGCATAGCTAGGTGTGTTGTGTGCCCTGGGCAAGTAATCACAATGGCCATCCCTAACAGAAATTAAAAACTTTAAAAGAATCATGATTACTTATTGATTTTCCTTCAACAGAAGTAAAATCAATAAGTAATTTGTTCAGTGCATAAATCAATTTTTTAAATTTAAACTACTTATTTGTGACCCATTTTGCTGTTGCTTGGACTCTGCTGCCTGGGGCAGCTGCACCACTTACCCCCATCTAGCTATGCCCCTGGTCAGGGTATCAGGATGTTAGATACAATCATTTAGGAAAGATCAAATTCTTAGCTTAGGCTCATGCTAGTAACTGCAACTATACTACTATAAAAAACCTAGTTTTCTCAAGTAATGGTTGGTATTTGTACTGATAGATACCAGCCAGGAACTGCAGGCCTCTCACAACACTAAGAACACTATCTCTGATAATTCAAGTCTTACAAGGGTGTTAGACTGTGTTCACTGGTGAATAGTCACAGGTATTTTGAAGGATTCTTATGCCTCCAGTCCAGCAGTTCAGGAACTGAAGATGAAGGAACTACAATCCTTTGAAGTGCCAGTAACTATTTCCCAGTAGAAACAGCAAAATATACCATAAGGATTTAATCTTCTGGAACACTGCTGTGAGGACCTCAAATGTCTGAAGACAATCCTTGTATAGTAGTATTCCACATTCAGTGCAAGCTTTAAACAAAGCTGAATCTCAGGGTCCAAATAACATGCATGAGAAATAAAATAATATACTTTTGCCAGGATTTATGAGGCTCAGAAAATAAAAAATTTTTAGGTGACTAAAGGAATAAGAACCAAGTAGTTTAAAATTTACATGGTGAAAAGTTCCGCTGCTTGATATAGATGGTATAAATAATTATGAGTTATGTTATAAGGTACAAAGTTTCAAGTAGTAGGTTAACAAATTCATCATTTAGCATATAACATAGTAAAGAAAAAAATACATAACAAGAGAAAGCTGAGAGGATTGGGGTATAAGAAATTATGCCAGTAAATAACAGTGCATTAAAACTTGATTCAACCTGGTAGTATGGAGGACAATGGCGTTACTAATAATCAGTTAAGCATCTTTCCCCCCTGCAATTTGTAACAGTTTTCAATCATGGTAAATCAGCACAGGGACGGTCGGAAGGCAGTGCTTAAAACATTTTGTTTTGCTATTTGCTAAATGATGAAATAAAACTAAAGACTATCCAAACAGGAATATTCACCATTGCTTCAGAGGAAGGGACAGTCACTGAAGTACTGGCAATTGTGATGAATATCTAACTGACTAATTTGGATCTTTGTCTTTGCCTCATACACTACATGGACATGTACATTCTTGTGACAGAGCGTTGCCTTCTATAAGTCTCCACACCATTAAACAGTCTTACACTCCAAACAGGACCAAACTGCAATGTCACCATAATCCATTATGTAAAGACAGAATAGGCTGCAAACCCTGACAAGTCAGAAACATTTTCCAGTGATCTTAGAATATTTTACATTACTCCACGGAATAAAGACCCAAATAGCTGTAAGAATACCAAAGGAAACCTAATAAGATGAATAAAAACAAGTTAAGGGAGAAAGTGAGAAACACTTCTATAACTACAGTGGGAAATGTACAGGACAACTTGGAAGTAAATGACACTTGTCAGAGTATGACCTAACACAGTATTCAGCCTCTGCTCTTCACATTCTGTATAACATGCACAAATTGAACAAGAAACCCCAAGACTATGAGACAACTCACAGACATAACTTCCATCTGATATGTGACCATATGACTGTCAGGTCAACAGAGGCCTGCCAAAACTCAGTAGGATGTGAATGGTAATGAACCTAAAATCATGATCCTAATAAGAAAAAAAGCTAGTTCAAAAAACATTTGAGTTCAAAGTATAGTAATGTTAATGATGCTTGTATTTTCAAAGATTGCATTGTTTTGATATAAGTATTATTCATTTGCAATAACTGCATAGTTAAGCTGTTATCTGGAATAATCCCACCTTACAGAGATATCAAGATGTAATAATTTATGTTTTCAGTTTATCTCTCATGGCACAAATTTTTTTGAAACATTTCAAACTGATGTGCAAATACTATCATTGCACATTCTTCAAATGGAATAAAGTGTATTTTCCTACAATTCAGGTGTAGACTAGTGGCAAACTACAGAATCCCCCAGTGTTTTGACCTTAGTAAAAGTAAGTGTCAAACGATAATGACGTTTGAAGTTGCGGAGTCTCTTCATATTCCAAAACCTAATAAAAAGTCATGTAAATAAGTAAAGTGCAATGTAGCAAGAATTCTGCATACAAGGTGAAGTAATATGCGTCCAACACAAAGATATTTGCAACAGGGCAAAATGTGGTTTTCAGTGATTTAAAGTAGATGACATCATGATCAATAACTTGTAGTACGTATGTTATACTTCTTATGGCCTTTGTACTCAGAAATGTGCTTAACCCTTTGGTGCCGGAATTTCCTCTTAAATTTTAGCACACCCTGTATTTAAAATGTGAAAAATACAGGAACCAAAAAAGGAAGCATTATGAAATAAATGGCATTTTGAAGAGAAAGAAACGGATATTATGCAGCATGTTTAAAATATTCAGTACGTATATTTGTTGAATAAATATATAAAATGCAGCATCTGGAGGTTAGCTGTGCGGTACGACCC
>JGI20166J26741_10865558_pt1 | contig 14892 bp, 8 predicted proteins | sample TergutCu122P5_FD_26741 | JGI IMG/M metagenome (IMG submission 26741)
AGTTTCTTCTGGGTTGCAAGCGTCCGGTGAAACGGGGCATTGTCGTTCAAGAACAAGACCCCCTTGGTGAATTTCCCGCGGCGTTTTTCCTTCAAAATGTCCTTCAACTGCACCAGCAGACATAAGTAATAGTCCGCTTGATTCCAAAAAATCGCAGCGAGAACTTCTCCAGCAGATTTTTGCACTCGGAAATTTTGGGGCGAGGTGAGCCGCTATGCCGCCACTCTTTTGATTGTGGTCTCCGGGTCTTAGTGATATAACCAGATTTCGTCCGTGGCCACCAATCGCGACAGGAAATCATTTGGATCGCGCCGAAAAAAATCCGAAATTTTCTCAGACTAGTGGCACCGTTGACGTTTTTTATCCGCGTTCAGGCATTTCGGGACCCAATCGCGGAGAACTTCCGCATGTCCAAACCTTCATGAATAATGGACCCAACCCGCTCACGTGAGATGCCCAGTTGCTCAGCTAATGATTTAGCCGAAATCCGGCGTTCTTTCAAGATCAGCTCGTGAATTTGATCAATACTCTCCGGGGTGGTCACTGTTTTTGGTCGTCCATGACAAGGCGCAACACAGGTGGAAAAATCACCATGTTTAAAGTGGGTCAGCCTGTTTTTGTCGGTGGCATACGATGGTGCATGTTCCCCTAATGTTTCAGTCAGAGTGGCGTGAATTTCCTTCGGCGCCTTGCCTTGCAGGAAAAAAAACTGGATGGAAGCTCGCATCTCGATGTTGTTGAAATCGCGCGCGTCGCCTGACATACTTCCTTTCAGCCTCTGTAACAAGAAAGGACTTGCAATTCGGCACGTGAACAGACCCCTCTTTCCAATGACATTATCGATTCCGTCCTACGACATAGGGAAGTAGGTCGGGCTAAGGACTTGTCAGCACCCCCTCGTATATGATTTATATTTTTTATTTCTTTGTTTATGGCGGATTCTGTTTTCTGAATATATACTTATCATGCCAGTGTATTAATGAGAGAAATGCGTTTTGATAAATTTGTGGTAATCCAACTGTGAAATATTAAAAGAAACAACAACGCCTATGATAATCTATTTATTATATTCTTGAAGCAAAAGCTGTGACCATGACAAAAACTGGCGTCTGCATAAGCTTTTTTTTTGTTTAGAAAGTACCGTCAATCTTAACGGCCGGCTGAATGTAATATTGCATATTGAAAGAAGCACTCTTTCAAGTTCCCAAATCTGGAATTGGCGTTGAGACAGTTCTTTGTGACAACAGAGGCATGTAAACTTGGATGCGAAATTGGAAAATGTTCAAAGAAATGGCCGTAGGATGTGGCTTGTGATAAAGAGAATGTACTGCCACATTCAGAAGCTCTCATTTAATAGTATAAAATTAATGCAATCCCTACATGGGCCTATAAAATCCCTTAGGGGTTCAGGAAGTGACAAGGTTGTCTGTCAGCTCTCAACACCCGCCACTTTGAACCTACTACTGTCAGAGGCTTAGTTGAACCCAGGGCCATAGTGCGGCCGGAAAGATGAAAATCAATGGAATAGCCCAGTGACTCAATTGAGAAAAGAAACCGCGACCTTCGGGCTTTTAGCGAAGTGCCTAAACCAACTGTGTCAACGCGTACCCTTTTGAATAAACTAACCTGAACTAAATTACGTTACATGAGACTTAAATTTGTCCAAAAATAAGGCAAGTTCTATTACTTAAGCAGACTACAGGATGTAGCCAATCAAGTGCTCCGTTCTTCGTAATCGTAGGATTTCCACGTATTCTGTCCATAAATGGTGAATTGTCATCTCACTGCGACAGTCATTAAATACTGGAGGCACTGAAGTATATATATAAGTCACAAAGGAAAAGATTGGTCATGTCTTGCAAATGATAAAGTCTTATAAAAATACGAAGCTCCTGCTCTGTTGCATACATTACCACAAACCCTCTTGCAACGTATATAGATAGTTGACAGTCATATGTACTGTGCTCTTCGAAATACTGACAGCTGATTGGTGCAGCAAAAGCTTCAAAGTTGCAGAATCATGGTTTGCAGTATTTTGCACAAAGTACACTATTTTTTTTTCATTTCCAACAACATCTTTCGAGAAGTCAGGGCAAGGACTTTCTTATCATGAAGAAATGCTAGCAGGGGAAACATGAGTCCGACTACGCTCGGTGACTGCTGCTCCAGAGAGGCACAAGAAGGGAACCAAAGGGGGAAGCCGTTTTAAGCGTTAAATGAAAATGCGTAATTTCCATTTATGTCACATAGTGTTGTAAGAAATAAGAGTTAAAACCCTTTTAGAGGTTTTAATGTGATTTCATATGTTTAATATAACCCCGAATAAAAGTAAAGAAATATTTGCTATTACATTTTCTGTGTCAGATTTGTAACGTCAGAGTAAATAAGGGAGATCGAATTCATAAAAATTCGAAAATTTATTTGGTTATTTCTAGAATCTACCTGTGCTACTTATCTTTTGGTGCCAGATTGTAAGTGAATGGCTTAAGGTCTGTAAATGGAACCAAAAGGAAGAGCCAAAATTTGTTGTAAGATGTAACCTGTTAATAGGTTCAAACGTTATAAGGACAGAAACAGACATACAGGAATAAAATGGCACGAAACATCGTTGGTAATTTTATAGTAAATTCAATTCAAGAGTTGTCACATTTGACCGCATGGACAATTGTGTGTCCATTTATGCACCTAGTGAAAAAAAAGCACAAAGGCGATTAGAACGATTCAAGCACATTTCATATTAAAAGATAAACTTTGTAATCGAATATTAAACATGACAAAATTGTATGAAATTAGAAATTTTGAAAAGTTAGAATTTGTAATAAAATTTCATGAATTATATTTGTGGACATGAAAACTGCACGAAAAACTGAGCGATAACTGCTTCTCAAATATTCTCAGAATATTCCAAGTTACAGCTAACTGCTCTTATGCAATATAAGAAAATTAAGCCAAGGCCCAGCCAACATACCTGGAATTAGTAAGCTTATAATGATTTAGAAGATCCCAGGTGTTAAGTTTCCTCCTCGAAGTAAATGAGAACTGCGCTCTTCTTGGCCAAACGCAGCAGGTAGTGGAAGTTCCTTACGGACGTTTCTGTACAAACCATCGGCCCCTTTTTGAAGGGTCAAGAGTCCATTTCTTGACCTTTGAAGATGGGACCGATAGGTTGTAACGAAAAGTCGGTAAGACCAATAGTCGCTGCATAAAATCTCAGAAGAGCGCAGTTCTCATCCTAGATTTCAGGCCAGACAATACTGACATAATTTAAGGTATACAGAAGAAACAATATTCAGCAAATTGCAACCAGACACGATTTTGTTACATTAACCTTTCTGTTATCCCCAGTCACAGTTAGATCGGTTACAAAACCACCATTAAGTTATGCTTTACATACCCCCAACAGGATACACAGCATATTTAAACAAAAAATACGCCATTTTTAAGCGCATTTTATCTACAGAAAATGTCTCATTCGTATTCTGAACATTTTTATTTATATTCTTGGAGTCAGTTAAACTTAGTTCTTTCCGAAATATGTCAAAATATTATTGCGAATATCCGCGTTCACACACGGTATCATTACCAACACTACCACTCTTCATAACCTAACCTACCACAATCATAATTGTACTACTGTGTTACTAGTTGTACTAGTAGTAATGGTAGGAGTAGTAGTAGTGGTAGTAATAGTTGAAATGCAACTAATGCAGTCAAGTTTCGAGACATTTGTACGTATACCAAATGACAACGGCGCCCCAGTACAGTGTAAGCACGCACATTATCCGTCATTGTCATGGTGTACAGAGGAAAAGTTGAACGTAACGGACAAAATCCATAGTGCATTCGGTAACAAACTGTTAAGGGTGTCTAGATGTGCTGCAAGCCAGGAGGCAGAATCAGAAACAGAAACGGTCAGTAGGAGAAAAAAGGAGCTGCTTATCATTGCAGATATTGGCTGCGTTTGTGATACAAGAATATGCAGTTAAAGTAACAACTATTTGTTACAAACGACAGACAGTTTAAGGATAGTGGCTTGAGCTAACAACGTTCAGAGAAGAAATAGATAAATTACGACTATCTTATATTGATATGTTCTATTTTTGGCTGTATAGCCTTCTGACGAATAACGTCTCCGTACATTCCGCCTGTCAAATCAACAAAAAATTATTATTAATAAATAATAGCAATAGTAATAATAAATTCTTTATTGATGTGACAAGTGGTGCACACAGTGTTGGTATTTGTGATATACTCATTAGGGCTACCATATATTTGGCAGAACCAGGTAGACATAAATATAAAGAGGGTTTGTAGAGCAATTAAAGAAACACGTAAAGATATGGAAGGGTAACATAAAACGATACAGAAGAACAGTCACATCTGGGCACCTTAATCAAAATAATTATTTATTACGCGTACGACTATGTTAGATCACGGTTCTTAATCGGCTTTTTCAAAGTATTTGTGGGATTATTAAAGGAAAGATAGAAGGAAAATAGAAGGGACGGGTAGACGGGAAAGAAGGCATAAGCAGGTACTGGATGGCTTGAACGAGGAGAATTTATTGGAAATTGCAAGAGGAAGCACTGCTACTTTCTGGAGAAATAAATGAAGATTTGTTTACTTATAAGGGATATCTAAAAATTTTACCTTCCATCGAAATGTTACCAGTTTTTAATCCGTCTTATTATAAAAAAACACAATGTATCTCGACAAACGTAAACACACAAGTTTTTCAATCAGGATATCTTCTCGAGAACGCGACGGGCACTCCGTTGGTCAAAAGAGTTTCTCGCCTCTTATGAAACCAAACGTTCATGCCATATTTGCATGGAACCGTTATCCCGCTGGACTATATCCTGAGCCAGTTAATCCAATCCACACTACAAATCCTCTGTATTTATGATCTACTGTGATATGGTATTGAAGATTACTCTTGAGGTTTATCGAGAAAATATTTGTTCTTTTTTCCCTCCTTCCCACTCCATTTAATCAGTATAAGCTTGTCTGTTGAAGAGGAAAAACCGCGAGCCTCTACATTACGTAGTTTAGCCTATCCTCCATATATTTGTTCCATTTTAATTCCAAATTTTCTCCTCAAAGTACTCTGGTATCTTATACTCAAAAACATCTAATTCCTTCGTCGGTATGATTGTGGTGGTGGTGTTTTATATTATCCTTTCCGGTCAAGTGCGCCACATTCCTAATCATGATAGCGCTATTTTGCATACTATCTTCTTAGATAGTGATTTATGTTATTTACTTCTAGTGTTAAATTTTCTCACATCTCTTATAAGAAATAACCAATAAGTGCACATACAATATGTAGATTTATTATATTATAATCAGCGTAGCCTCCTACATGTTTCGGCCACCTATTATGGCCGTCTTCAGGTTTGTTTTGTATTGTATATTCTAAAACAGATTTTAAAACTTTTAACTAAAACTTAACATTTTATATCTGTAAACTGTTCCAACATTCTATGTAATATCCCTTCTTTGAAGGGATATTACATAGAATGTTACACGCTATAAAAGAACATTTGAACTTATAAACTGTTAGCAAGATCAAATCATTTTCATGGATTTACAAAAATCTAACAGTTCTGGGATGCAATCTTGACGTCAACTGCCAGAACACAATGCTTTCCAATATATCCAGAAAAGGCAGAAAATGTAGCAAATGAATGAGCAAATGTCCAACAATAAAATCCAAGCCTTCAAGAATTCTATTTCATGCAGAATCATCTAAGAGTAAATAAACGTAAACGAAATTTATGTTGTTATTATTATATGTAATATTATATTCATATGTCACCTGGAACAGACTTTTCGCTTTACTTTTAATATAATAATAAAGACTAAAAATACAATTTGAGTGAATTTACTCCATATTATAGTGCACAAAATTACTACCAGTGTCTTTTAGAGTTTAAGAATCTGACTTAAATTGCGGTATAATTTAATGAAAGTTGGTGAAGTCTCGCCCAGAGAATGTTAACAAAGTCTGTGAAAAGCTGCATGGAAAACCATTTATATTTCGTGCCAATTGTGCTCTGTTATGCACCAACAAGGTACATAATTGAGAAGTATTCACAGTTTTTGCTGGAAATACTCTATATAGAATTCCAAAAGCACCTGTTTGTAAGTTTAATGGATACATTACAACAGAGGCTACGTAATTACAACGTAACATTTAGGCACCTTCGCTTAACCACTGATGCCGTGAAAAGCAATAAATATTATTGTGTATCTGTATTCTTGTTTCCGGCGTGAAAATCGCATTTTTCTGCACCGTCTGTTATTGTCGTGTAGGACCTGTCTGGCTCTGCTATATTTTTTCATATTGTCTCATAAACTGCTTGATTTTCGAAAAACAAAACTGTTATTGAACATTAAATGTATAGTTTGATTTAATCTGCAAAATGTGTCTGAAACATTTCTTATTCTAAGAAGAATTTAGAGAGACTTTTAACATAAATTTACGTAAGACTTCATGTAAAGTACCCACTGTTCTTGTCAGATTTTAATGAAAATTAAATTTTCTCGACAGATTTTTTAAAAACTTTCGAATATAAAATATCATGAAAATCCGTAAAGTGGGTGCCTAGCTCTGCCATGCAGACTGACAGACCTGACGAAGCTACTAGTCGCTTTCGCAGTTTTTCGAAGGCGCCCAAGAATTTCACTTTATGACACTAAACAAAATAATATATCGTAATAAATTTTTATCGAGGTCTTAAAATATTAGAATTCCCTCAAACGGTTCACGAAATGAACTGGGCACCCACTTCTACTCTCATAAAATCTAGGTTAAAAGTGGCTAAATATGAGAATTTCTTGACAATTTTCGACAAAGGTCTCTAACATAGAATTTTACAAAACCTGCCCAGCGGGTTGTGTTTTGATATTTTGTGACAAATACAGGAGCAAACATGTACTCCATATAAAGTGTGTTTATTAAATTTGATGGTTGCTTTTAATAGTCAGCATATTCACATTTGCCTTCGGGTTCTAACATAGTGGGAACAAGAAAGTATAATGATATTTTTGCCCCTGATATAAAGAACAATATTGTTATCGTCCATAAGAAATGCCTTATTGATCATAAAACATGTAAAATAACGAATTAAAAATATATTTCTTAGAAAGTCATGCATTTACAGGGATAAATTTTCAGGCCATGAAATTCCCTTTCGTAAGTTATTACTCGACACGGCCAGGGACCAAATTTAGTACTTTTGTGATCAACGTTCCTGCTCAGTAGGCCTATTTTAAAGGTCTGTTTCCAATTTAATCCTAGAACCAGTTAACAAAAATGCTGGTTTTCCTGAGTTTTCTCAGTCTTCAGAGATAAAATCCAGGATAAGAAGTGAATCATTAAATTGATCATGATACTCATTTTCCCTGCATCACGATCATTTTACCACTCGAGGGAAATAACACATGCAGTCAAAAAGAGTAGTGAAATAACAACAATATAGGCAGTGTAAGTATAACGTCTCTTTGTGGCGCTTTCATTTAACTGTGTTTGTTATGGAAATGCAAAAAATTTCCTCGCTTTTTTCGAGTTATTGACATATGCGTGGTTCTCAGTAACATGTAACTTTTGAGCGATGCCATGGAACAGACAAGAATGGGCCCTCTCCGTACTGTTGTCGAGTTGCAAAATATTTTGTTCTGTTGTCAACAACGCAAACATAATTAGATCTCTACGTAATGTGACCGATATTTTTGTCCGATGTTTTATTCAATTTTGGAGGGTATTGACAGATTTTCGTAGGCGTTCTCAAAGTGAAATTGCAAGAAAATCCACCAAGTGGGAGTCGCGCTGATGCAAGTGGATAGACAGGATACGGGCGGACAGATATGAGGATGATAATAAGCGCTTTTTGCAACTAAGAGGAAGAGAAACCACCAAAACTGGAAAAGGAGCATTTTTGAACCTTAAAATAAGAAAGAGAAGATATGGAGACAAAAGATTGACGGTTTATTTGCCAACAACATAGGTAAATTTGGAAATTTAGTTCTTTGAGCTTATTTTTCAAAATGCTTTTCCTCTACTGTTGAATCAAACCTCTATTGACTAAAAGAGTTAAAGAACCGTGTTACCTTGAAGGCCAAACAGCTGGCTTGGCGATTTGTTTGCTGCTGATGCAGCGAACCATCCACCGTATAACAGAGACGCTGCCGACGCTGAAGCTAAGGATGCTGGATACGATAAAGACGAATATGGTCCAGAATGTTCGTTGCTACATGAAACAGAATTTGGCGAGATCATCTCTAGCATTAATCCTGTAGAACTCGACGCGGAACTGTTGTACGTGTTTGGATGTGCAAAGAAACCACCGGGATAGAGCGCCACGGCTGCTGCGGTGTTCAGAGGCGGTGGTCTGAGTACCGCAGACACAGGCGTCGGACGCACGAACCTCACGCCGTCGTCTTGTCCTCGTTTATTTTCATATTCACTGACAGTATGACCATCTCCTTCAGTACCCAAAATACTAGCTATTGAGAATTTCTTTGTGTTTGTTGAAGAAGACACATGGTTATTACTCTGCTGTCCATGTTCCATATTTCTTGGTGTCATTGTTGATGTTGGTGATTCATGTCTGTGGTTATCTGTGGCAAGTCGAACGTCATCATCTTCCGTTTCATTACTACAAGAATCATCTTCGTCTTCGTCATCATCTGTGTATGAAGACACAAACACATCAAATTCTTCATCTATTGAACTTTTGCGCGCTGCCGCCATTCTATTGTATTATTAATATTATTTTACTCCCGTAATAGTTGCATTAAAGTTTCCTTTCGCAGATGAATAAAACGAAACAGCACACAGAATCTAAACATCGTCTAATAACTTTCACAAAGTAGACACAAATTAAAACTGGAATTGCTTATAATAAAGTCATCCAGTAAAATATTTTAAGTTTTTATTATTGTCATTGTGTGAAGCAATTACGACTGAAAATACAAAACGCAGGCGTCTCCATTACAGTTTGTCATCTTCGGCGTGAAGGAACAGTAAGTCGCAGGTCCATATTATTAAATTGAAAAATTATAATTGAAGAAAATAATGAATAAATAACGTCAAATGTGAGAAACACAGGTAAAAAATTATATCGATCTTTCCACCGAATAAAACGTAGATTTAATTACTGTCCAATTAAATTACACTTGTCACATGTCACATATATAAATATCGGAGGTCTCTCGCGTTATTCATGTACGAACACTGGAACGAGACTGCAAAAGAGGTTCTCTAAAGGGGCATAAAATTTGTCCATACAATTTCTCTCACTTAACACTAAAGCTAAGTAAAAACGTCCTAGTATCTGGTGGTAGTAGTGGGGGTGTACATGTAGGGGTAAAATTCTGAAGGAAAGGAGAAAGGGAGAGGGGAGAAAGCACACCTAAAACCCATCATCACACTTCTAACACCTTCTTACTCCCATATTCCTTCTAAAAAAAAGAGAGAGAAAAAGCGTTGTCAGTAACACCTCTACTTCTATCCCCACCACAACACACAGTCGTGTAGAGAGCGCAGATTGGTACTTCGCGTGCTTTGAAGAACATAACCGAACATCCATCTTCACACCTCTTACTTCCCCACCATCAGTAGTAGCAGAAATATGTTTCCTGCTAGATATAGCCGCATTAACACCTTTTGTACCAGCATTCAACATGTTGAGATGAACGAAAAATAGCTCTTCTACTTGCACTCTCTCCCTCTCTTTCATCTGTGATTTATCCACGGGCGATGCGAGGGAAAGGCGGGGGTTAGGTGGTACAGGGAGAGAATACGTAGGCTCTGGAGCACGTAATAGGAATCAGTGCTGCACTGGACAGCAGACTTCCATAACAGGAGTGATCATGTTACTAGGCTTCTTAACTAAGCAGATGCAACATAGCCCTGCTTCAGAAATGCAGAAGCACATAAAATTCCTTTCTTTTATGAAACCCAAAAGTTAATTACAGTGTTAGAAGAGCCTCTATCTTGTTAAAAAGTACTTTTAATATGTGTGAAAATTAAATACATATCTTGTAATAGTTTTCCTCAGTGTCTCCAGAAAAATTCCAGGATAGTTTCTTAAATTATGATACTAGCGTTTCCTTTCATCTTTTCCAATTTATAAATTACTAATTATCTAACTATTCGACGTTACATAGTCTGAGGTACTAAAAGCGCCATTAACAAAAGCATAAATAAATAAGTAAAGTGGAGCGTATTTAGACCCAGGCGTCAAATATTGTTTTCTATGAACAAGCACAATACGAGGCAGAGAGACAGGAAATGCATGCAGATAATAAGGCTAAATAAAGAACTAACACATATATTTGTGCTGGTTTTTAAGTATCGTATAATAAAGGCGCTGAGTGGAATGGCGGTAAAGATTATAGATATGAAATGAGACTGTAAAGTAAAAGACTGTGCTAGTAACCAGTAATCCTTAGTGTAAATTACAGCCGTCTGTAACACACAGAATTCACTGGAATATTCAGTCAAGTTATGCCGATAAAACTGAAGCTTAACCAGACAGGCCATTTACGTATAAACGTAATACTGAGGCTCTTTCGTGCAACCATTTTTGCAGTGGAACAGCAATAATTATTATATATTCTGAGAGTTTTTGTAGCCTTAGGTATCCAGCATGCAATGCGCCTGCATCCTATTATATTTTCATCTGTGGTCTCTCTCTGTCTCTACAATATTTTCATCTGTGGTCTCTACAATATTTTTCCACATTATTTCATAAATTGCACGGGTTTAGAAAAAAAAAATTGAATATAAAAGGTTTGCTTTGATTTTCTCAACAATGCTAGGAACTGAACCTTTAAACGTACCTCAGGTTGGTCACAGTCTCTGTAGGGTTGATCATTCTAAATGCAGGAGTCATTTGCGCAGAGTATAAATTACCAGGATTATCATTATGCAGTTTTCTCTCACTCCTTTTAATATTCTCTAATTTCTTGTGTTAAGATCATCACTTCCCTTTCAGACAGCCTCAGTACACTGCTGTCCCCTAACGGCGAGAGAACGAGATTCACGCAACATAAAGTAGTGTGCTTTTAGTGCTGTACGTTTTAATCTTTATGTTTTCCCTCTTTGCAGGAAACTGGAAAAAAAAAACTTTGAGCTGCATGGGATGAAACCTTCCATCAGTTTAATCTATTCCCAGTTTCTCCGTAAAATATACTAAGAGGTTTGTTTTAACTTTTTCCAGGCCCATTTTATTGAAAATTTAATTTCATCTTCTTGGAGAAATGACTTACAAAATTAAACTAAGTGTAATGTCAAACATAAATAGGTTATTAAGAGAAATAATAACAAGGAAACCTACGAGTTGACTCAGTACGCACACATATATATGAGAAGATTAATTGCAAAAGCATCTAAGTCCACTTGGGGAAAAATTGAGTTCCCTGTGGACTAAGGTAAGCGAACCGGGCCACTGTTATTGTATTCAAATATTGCAGTCAGGAGTCTGTTAGTAGGTTAAGAAGTTTTTGTTGCTAATACAAGTATCTCTTCGTCCTTCGGTCTCGTGTAACTAAACCTCAGTTCTTTTAAAAACACCTTTTTTAAAAGTTCCTTACAAATATCCTTTGAAGCAGAACATCTCAGTGCCCATCGGCAGTATTTATCTAAAGAGACTTTCAGAAAAATTCCACATGGAGCACGGCTAATTGTCAAAGAATTGGTGAAATATTAAACAACTAGTAAAGAGTAAGAGTCTAGCAGCCTACCATTAATAGACGAGAGAGAAATTTGTAAAATATTCCCATGCAATAATATGCACAATAATCTGGCTCACCAATTTGCTGCTCGAAGGAAAAAAATTAAACTGAGTGTACATAATATGCTGTTTTGTAAAGAGATGTTTTACACGTTATGCTCCCTAGACTGTATTTAGGAAAAATGCCGGTAATTTCATATTCGGTCACATATTTTGTGAAAAAGTGTTATGAGATTGAGGTAGAAAGGGTGTAAGATGAGGGAAACTATTACAAACGTTGAGAAATACCTTATTTTCGGGAAGGATAAATTATTCAGTGTAATACTTAAAAATATGATCCTACAGCACATTATAGATGCTGGGCCTTTTGACAAACATCAAGTTAGTAAAGACGTTTATGTAGAAAGAAATAAACGCTTTTTAACGATGCTGTTAAATGCTAAGTTTGAGAGTACACAGCGTCGATGATAGATGAATGAGATAAGAGTATGCAAAATTTGCAGGACAGTTTTGACAGAAAAATTCCGAAGTACTCTAAGGAAACCCTCAGTGTAACGTTTTCACCAAAACGTCGAAGTAGGATTGACTGGGGAGGCATCTTAATTAAAATGTACATTTTAAAAGACCCACACATACATTCACGAATTAAGTTAGGATGAGGCTTTATTTAGTTCTTTTTTAAAACAAGAGACCGGTAATTTTCACATAAGTCTGGAAGACCGCTGGAAATGGTACCTCATTAAGTGGGATGTGGAACCATAGACTGAATTTATCTGGCTCAGGGTAGGAGCGGGTGGCGGGCTCTTGCGAATGCAGTAATGAAACTTCGGGTCCCATACAATGCGGGGCATTTCTGGACTAGCTGAGGATCTGTTAGTATCTCAGGAAGGACTCAGTTCCTTGGAGCTAGTTGGTTAGTAAGTTAGTTATCCTGAATATCCGTTGTGAATACTAAAATTCCTCCAAGTGTATTTCACACAAAACATGGTATTCAGTCTTTTGCGAACATTTTGTCTGAAACATTTTCCTCTCACATAAATATTTTGCTATTTACGCCCCAGATGCAGCCGTAAGGCCATGTAGATCATCAAGCAAAAATCCCTTTACTTCTTCCCAAATAAGTAAAAAGTGCGTTGTCTCAGCAGCTCCTCGTAAACTGACCATTAGCAACGTAATTTAGAATCCAATGAAGGAAATTTCGTGCATACAGACGGACAGACGGTTTAGTGGAAAGATTTCAACAGCGGTCCACCTACATTAAAAGACAGTTTAGAAAGCCACTATAAAGTAACAGACTCTACTGTACATTTAAGTCGACTTAACTTATTACACTTCTCCATACCAAATTGCGTGGATAAAATTCAGTCCCGCCCTGTTAATGTCATTCACGTATTTTCCTACACGCGCAAGAAAATGCACAAAAGTATTGCGTGTCCCATGAAATTGTTTTCTATGTGCATTAGGTCTCCTTTATTAATGAAAACATTAATTATATGATTGGATACTAATTTAAGTCATCTTAACCGCATCCAAAACTTATGCAACCATCACTTCCGAAAATAACCTTTCCGAAATATTTTACGGGCACTTCCTTTCCTACATGGAGACCGTTTACAATTTTTCACACCCACTTCTTCGTTACCAAAATAAGTCTATGTTAAATATTCGAAGGGCATAACTGACCGGAATAATATAACAACTCCTTAGTCCGTCTTACGACTGGTCCAATCGAAAGCGAATTTTCCGCCGAGGGCGATCTAGTATTTCCTCTTTGTGTTCTTGTTTCCTTAAGGTCATACGGTAGCTGCTTACGTCTACTTCCTTTTCTTTCCGCCATTTTTTCCTTCTTTCTTTCCTTCAGTAATGAATAAAATATATAGGTCGAAATTTTACCTCACAGAAAACAGAATTTGGGTTAGTTAATTTGGCAAACACTGTTATGGTAAACAACTGCAGTTTGATGCCGAAATACAACGAAATCCTCACGACAAAATGTGGAGTACTTGAAGATAAATAAGGGAATTTACATTATTAACACTATCCAGCAAAACCTTGAAGCTTCAGCGTCAAAAGATTGAGTAGTGACCAGTCGGACAGCGTCTGGCACCCTCAAAGTGGCGCATGGCGGAAACTTGAAGACTGCTCTCAAATCGGTTCCTTTAAACAGGTGTTTTAGACGTCGCTATTTTCTCAGTACGAGGGCCCCCCACTCAACCCTATGTTAAAGCCTGGTGCTCGTACGAATTGTAGGAAGGGTTTCATTTCCGTTTTTAGTGCTTGCCTTAACAAAGGAACACCAGACATATTTCAATTTGTGGTTTGGATGTTCCTCAATATAAATTGCATGGATTCAGTTTAGCTACATTTTTCTTATCTTACACATCTGTGCCACAGTTTTACTTAATGCTCAAAACTGGCAAGTGGACAACAAGGAACAGACAGTGCATTGTTCTTACATTATATAATTCACTTTCCAAAACCGAATGGATAATACGTTTCGTATGCTCATTGTATTTACCGCCGAGTTCCATTACTATTTTTGTTCAAATAAAACTTGCTCAGGAATTATCGTGGGCGGGGAGTACACGCCGTCTAAAAAGTCCCAGAGGGCAGTGAGGCACACATCCGACTGGTACAGTAGCCGATGTTTCTCCTGCACACAAAATTCTTTGGGCTGCTGCTTGAATCACTACACTATCGCAACCCTAAAGTCTTCGGCCAACCTGAAAGTACGGTTCAACCCTTTCGTTTAAAGACCCTCTATTGTAATAATAATAATAATAATAATAACCTCAGTGTGCCCCATTTTGGCGAAGAACAAATATTAATGAGACACGATAAAGTTTGTGCACATTTGCTTTACTCAGCATTCAAAGCCTTAGGCATTGAAATGACAGACAGACAGACAGACAGACAGACAGACAGACAGACAGACAGACAGACACACACACACACACACACACACACACACACACACACACATGCCCAAGCCAGTACATGAAGTTGGAGATGTCACAGTCTTGTGTAATCAAGCAGTACACACAGACAGAGAAGTTACAGCAAATAAGCCAGATATAATAATTAAAAACAAAAAAGAGAAAACATGCACACTGATAGATGTGGCAATACCCGCAGACAGAAATGTTGTGCA
>JGI20166J26741_10866670_pt1 | contig 14885 bp, 17 predicted proteins | sample TergutCu122P5_FD_26741 | JGI IMG/M metagenome (IMG submission 26741)
CTCGTTCCAGAGACGCATAAAGCCGGCTATGAAATTAGGGACTGCAAAAAAACCCAAATTTCGAGAGGAGAGAAAAAAATGAAGCAATAATTTGTAGTAATTGTGGCCCACACTATAAGAGAGCCAGCACCTTCGTGAACATGTACATAGCAGCCCGATTACATTTTCTCCCTATGTTGTCGAGATATTGTCGAATGAGTAAGACAGTGCAGCAGACGAGCAGCGCTCGTCGCTCCACAACAGGTGACGTTTTCGCGTGGACGAGCAGTGCTCGTCGCTCCACGCTGAAGGGTTAAACCTCATAAGTATGCTGTGGTAATAAACCAGAAAGAAATTATCAATGCCATACTTTTCAAATCAATTTTAAACAGAATAACACACATTCTCACATCCTCAAAATTTAAATGAAGAAGGAAACTGACGGTTCATTACCATAATAATAGAAGTCATCACCATGTAATTTCCATCATCAAAACCCATCTGTCTCTACAATCATTAACATCCTGGTTACACATCTTTTTTACAACAGAGGTTTCTGTAGTACAATGTTCATGAATTCTGTTTACATAAACCAACAAATGCACATTTATAAATATGTTCAATCACGTATTATTAATTTTCACCAACATGTTTCAGTCACCTCAGTGACTATCATCAGGAAGTCTTATTACAACAATACAATTAATATACAATAAAGGAGAAAAGTATGATAAAACCACTCAATATGCATAGTTGATTCACATTCTGTAATAAAGAATAGCATAGCTATGTACATAATTCTACCAGTAAAGTATATGAAACAAATTATTGTATATTTGGTAAAACAGTGGTCAATACAATTACATACCTCACGTAGTTATAGTGACACATACAATTTGTCTCATGTACATTATTGACAGTATTATACCTACAGGTATGCTATCCTTTATCACAGGATGTGAATCAACTATACACATCCACTAAGCAACATTAAAACACACACTATTTTAATATGTTTTAACAAAAATGCAAAATTATAATTTTATGTTTTATGACCATGATATTCATCATAGAAAATTTAAGTGTAATATTGCATATTAATAATTTCTTTTTATAAGATACCCTGATGATGGTCACGGTGGCGACCAAAACATGTTCGTGAAGAATAATAACACGTGATTGAACATACTTATAAATGTGCATTTGTTGGTTTATCATATAAGTGAACAACATTCTTTAATCCATGGACATTGAACATGTAAAGTTCATGAATTTGTTGCCCACCTCATTTTGGTTCATTTGTTCTTCAACTGCTGAGCAACAATTTCCAGTTGCACAATTTCAGTAGTCTGAAATGGTAGGATTATTACATAATTGATGTAGGGGCAGGAAATGGAAGAAATGTCATGAGTTTTGAAGGTACTGTTCTACCATAATCCTAAAGGAACTGAAGAACCACAAAACCCAGTGAAAGAAGCTGGTCAACATGCCAAGACTCAAAACTGGGATCACCAAAATATAAAGCAGGAGTGCCAATAACCCAACCAAATCCTTGATTTAGTTACCCAAACAACATCAGGTACAAAGTTAAATACATGAAATTCATGTTATAAAACTAACACCACACAAAAGTCTTTTCATTTTTTATGTATACCAGTGCTTCCTTCAGCATTTATTATTAAACATTCATCACATTTACCATTTTTTCTCAGTATTATTCCCCAAATCTGATTTCACAACTCAACTGTGAACCATCATTTGTGTCTATTATTTACCATTCCTGAGTAATGAAATGTGATGAGTTTTCAGTGGATTAAAACATATGCCAGGACACATGCCAATTATATAACTTGGGCACACACAGGCAAAATTTTAACTAAACCATTATAACTTAAATCTCTAAAATCACTTCCACAGAATGTCTTATGTATTTACTCTTCAGGCTTCTAAGTGAAAACTATTTGGTGTAAGACATATGATGGTCATTTAAGTTAATTATAAACAATATGATCTAATGTAATAGTAACTATATTAGGTGATATAAAACATGAAAAAGATAGAGACAAACATCCTTGCCCCATGCAAGATGATGATGCTCAGACAAAGGACTATATAAGTAAGCCACGTCAGGTACCACTAAAACCAGTTACCTAAAAACTGTCTTAACCGGTCCCACTTATGAGAACCCTAGTGTACATACGATATAAAACTTTACAGAAATGCTAGAAATGTCTTATTAATTAAAGCATATATTGGTAGGAAGCTTTCAGAATTTGTACATCACACATCACTGGAACATTCAAACACCACTGAAGGACTCAGTCACGATGCAATATTGACATGGATACTTCATCCACCAAGCTCTCAAATAGCTTCACAAGATTTTCAATTCCTTCCAGATAATTTTCATCCAAGTCATTATTTAATGATGGGAAAGCATGCGCAAAATCGATCATCTTAACCTGAACCCACTCCTCTTTGCTTAAAGGCTTGTCTGCACTTTTCAAATCATTCAGCTGAAACATATAGTTCTCCTTCATTGACTGCAGATCCTTGTCATAATTGTTGATAAGGGAATGGGTTCGACATACCTTCTCAAAACCAGCATGCCAACTGCCATCATCAAAGGCACCATTCTGTTTCAGGAAAGGGGTCGTTGGTGTTCCAGGTACAGACAATGTACTGGGAGAACGCCGTCCATTAAAACTTCCTGAATTACGTGACTTATCAGCTGATACTGATCTACTGAACTGCTCAGAATTTCGTTGAAAGCTGAATACAGAGCTAGGTGGACCACTGAAACCAGGAGTAGGTGGCCCACCAAATACTGGAGGAGCTGTGACACTGAGGGTTAATCCTTGGTCCAGGATTGGACTCAATGGACGGCTTGGACTGCAGCCCTCATTTTTGAGGCACTGTCTCAGTCTTCGTGCATCATAAACAAGCAGGAGGGAACTTGCATACAATCTGAATTTGCGCTGAGTCCTGCACCACCGAAGTATTCGCCAGAGACTAGCAAGAAATTGTAGCATCATTTGACGACTGAGGCCAGAGTCAAAATTCAGGTACATCTTCAAGGCTAAACAAAGAAAAGTGCTTAGTACTATATAGGGAACAGAATAATGCACAGCAATACTCCTTCAGTTTTGAGGGAAATATTTTTCTCAGAAATGTATCACAAAACAATTTGCCCCGTTAAAAGTTTTTAAATTAACCAATTACTAACATTAAGCCAACGCACTTCTAACATACATGTTCCCTGAATAAATATGTTGTTAACTGTACATCTGAACACTGTCACAAAGTTCAGTCAACGGTTAACATGATTTCTACCAAACATTGTGATATTATATACGTGGAAATAAAAGGCCAACTAGATGCAACAGATTGGTTTTTTATTGCAAAACTTATTGTTCGCTCAACATGTTTCGGGCACCATTATGCTCATCATCAGGAACTCAAGATTTATACAGATGGTTGCTGCCTATGGTACTTCGTGCTTTGGTTTAGGGCTCCACACCAGAACAACGACCTGTAAACCAAAGCGCCAAATAATGGTGCCTGAAACATGTTGAGTGAACAATAAGTTTTGCAATAAAAAACCAATCTGTTGCATCTAGTTGGCATTTTATTTCCACGTATTAACGACGATGCACGGTCAAACTCACATCAAGTTTATTGTGATATTACTTTTATACATATACAACACAAAAAAACTAAACAATTGTTTTCTGAAAAGTTATACAATATTTTGTATAATTTCAACCAAAACCCTTGCCTTACAGCAGAGTATTATTTGTGTCTACTTACCATCTCTTATACTAGCCTTGTTCAACTTCTTCCCATAATCTTTTCCCATTTTTATAACATTCCCTGTAGGTATTCTGTAAACTTGAAAGCCAGGAATGCAAAACCCAAGATCCCGTTTGCATTCAAAATATTTTTGCTGAAAAAAAACATAAGAATATAATATGAAGCTATATATTAATCTAGGGCAATTATATGCACACTGCAGTGTCAATTTCAGGAACAAAGATACAAATTTACAATGGTGAAACTGAAATAGAGCAGAATTCCTTTAATCTGGATGCTGATACTCTAGAAATTCTGATACATGACAGTTCAGGGAAACAGACTCCAAGTCTGGAAGTCCTTGAAAAAGGCCCCCAAGAGTGGTTCTAAAATCAATCATTATGGTACCTCTTGACCCAATGTCCTCTACTCCATCAACTTCTTTGGCTATGATGACTCCTGATCCACAATCTCCTGTTTCATCACTACATCTGTCAGAAATTGAAGAGTCTACAGCCAACAGAGAATGGGGCCCTGATGCCCCTAACCAGCAGATGAAGGAGATATCCAAATGGAATACTTCTCTGGCTGACTAGCTGTGCAGGCAAAGTATAGAAGTAACAAAAATTACCAGTAAGAACTATGATCAATAGGAGCACTGCAGTATCCGGGAGCTCATGATGGCCCACAGGCCATGTTTTGCAAGCCCCAGAAAGTGGCTAGTGACATTCCTTTGCTACATGTGTGTTATGTCTGCTAGCACTGGGCACAGCAAGTGAAATTTTGTATTTCTTTGTAAACCTTGATGTTTTGACTGTAAGGTGAAGAGAACAAGAGAGTAGTGCTCAGGCATACATAACATACATACATAACCTAGGAGTGCAGTTTGGGAACCAGGAAACCAGTTCAGCATTTTCCAGACTGTTCACTTCATAACAGTGAAAGTTCCCATAGAAATTAGTGGTTCCCCTGCACTTATCTTCATACCTTGGTTATTCCATTTGTACAGCTTAGTGGTCATGGAAACCAATCAGTACCAGGAGCTTGCCATCAGCTATCACTCTCAAACCACAATTATCCACCCATCAACCATCAGTCTTCCACCACCCAGGCAGAAAGTACTGCTTGGCTGTCTGCCCATACATTCTCGGTCTTTGGGGGAAAGAAGCTCATGACCCTCCAGGTCACGAACACTAAAGTACCATTTGATAATCCGGTATCTATCCAGACCCACGGGTGCCAGATTAAATGAATTCTGCTGTATCCATTAATTTCATTTTAAATGAACAAATTAAGTACCAATGTTGGGTAAGTGTTGCACACAGAAATGTTATGGAAAATATCTTTGAAAATAACCAATTTGAAGGCTGAAAAGATGACAAATAACATTACGATGGAACTAAATGAAATTATGTAGGCAGAATAAACTGCTTCAGGATTGTGTCAAAGTTGCTTACTGAGGACCCACTAACTACTTTTTTGAATTTCAGCCCAATACGCAAAAAAAATAACTATATACCTACATGATAGTTTTGGAGCTGAGCAGCGATGTTTGCCATGGAACCCGCAGCCTACAGTTATAAAAACACAAGACATCAAACCCCACAAGATATCAATCAACATTAACACCCTAGTCATGTGGCCTGCAAGGCTGTATAATTGAATTTATCTGCATCAAAGACAACCTCTGAAAACCCAATTATGGTATAAGTCATGTCCATAATGTATGATCATGAAAAATGATGATAACTCCTTCCTATACCACTAAAACTCTTGGCCAAATAATTCTATTATAATGCCATAAAGGATTCACTAAACAGCACAGATAATATTTACTATTCTTGGTGACCTAACAATGCAATTACTATAGTAGTGACAGCTTACATCTTCATATTTCCTCTTCTCTAGTGATGCTTCAGGATCCCATGTTTGTCTGCCTATTTTGATGTCCATGACACATGGTTCAGCAATATCATTTGTTACATCATCCAGTATGATGAATTTGACATCTGAGTTACAAAACACACAATTCCTACTAACATTTTAATGTTCTTCAACTTGAATTTTATGAACAGAATATAGCCATACACAATCACCTTAGCTATAGCTTCAAAAATTCACATGTCCACTTGTCACATATGACTTACTGGAGAATGATGTCTAATGCAAAAATAAATATTTGCATAACACATGTAGCCAGACTGTAGGGTCAGTAAAGTATGTGAAGTGATTAGTGGATTTTGTCACATTTCTAGAACCCTGATTGTGACAATGCATGACCACCACCTTGTACTGAAGTTAATCACTGGCATCCAGTCAACACTTATTAAGAGCAAAATTTGTTGTTTTAGGAAATGCAGATTTTCTGAGTTTAAATACATAGCTTGACACAATACAAGATCAACATATGCCATATATATATATTTTTTTAAAATTCCATCAGCTTGTATGCTGGTCATAACCAAGAAGTCAAGTACATGCTAATAGTACGTTCCTATTAAGTTTTATGTTTATTCTAATCAAAACTACATTACCACATACTTTCACATATTACAAACAAAAGCTATTTATTGGCTTATCATTGGAAATGATAAATTACAGACAATGAAGAGGGTGGGTCTAAGTGAACAGCTTATATTTAAGAAAATATTCAGGCGTATCCCTGGACTGATTTAAAAAAAACACAGTAATCATACGGACCATTATTTGAGTACAGAATGTCCCAGACAATAAGCAGGGTATTTTACATACTGCTTTTGCGAAGGCATATATCCAGTATGAAATTCATATCTAACATAATATATTTGGTGACTATTCTTCATTTATTATAAATGAAAACAGTTGTTAATACTGCAAATCAACAGCAAAGATACTACACTACATTAACTCGTTTTCAAGAGTTTCACTTGAAATTCCTAGATTTTAAGTCACTAAACATTTTGCATCATGTGTGCACTTCTAATGTGATGAATCATTTTTAACTGTTTGTTACATTTCAATGTGATTTTTATGCAAGGAAAGGCATACAACTGCTTACTATTAACCAAAATTGTATACAAACAAAAAATGCCAATGCATATCAAATTTCATCAAACTGGTGTATGTGGGATGAGATATGGGATACAAATTTCAGTAACACAGTTTTTCATACTACAGTGCCTCCACGAAATAAAACCAACTGAATGGTATTACCCTCATTAAATTCGGAAAGCCACTGTAAATGCCCATCTGGAAATACAGCCAGCCAACTATATGGAATCAATTTAAAATACCCAAAAATGTTAAAACTGCGTCTTACTTAAAAACTGTCACAGTAACCGCAGTTTTTATATAATGTTGAACAACGAGATTCGTGCTCCTTTACTTGAGTAAATGGTATGATGGTAGAAAGGTGGAGTCAAAATGGGGGGGGGAAAGGAAGCTTCACTGATGATTTTAAAAATGTCTTACCTTTCTCATTAATTTGTAGTGTTGTATTACCCAAATATTTGGGGACTAGTTTTTTAAGCTCAACTGAAACTGGATCAGTAGCATATTGCAAGTCTTGATAAAAGTCTATTTCACGTTCCCCACAAGCTGGTTTTTCTATTGGCTTTAATACATATCCATCTTTATGTTTCAGCATTCCTAAACAAATAAATAAGGTTTCGTTCATCCAATGCCATCAGTTGTTATCATCAAACTTTCAACAGTAATTAAAAACACTCATACCAAATACTTTTGAAAACTGCAAACTTTTATAGTGCAGAAAATGTAACCTAGAAACTTCACTGATTTTCTAAGTAAATGATATAAAAACGTCTGACAGTTATAAGTGAAAGCCATAGCACGAGTTTAACATATATAAATCAAGACAAAAAAAAGTTCTATCACCTAATGTGTTTTTGCCATCTCCAAATGAATGTCCTGCAACTTGGATTTCCAGTGGGGTTGTATCTGGTGGGACTGAAGGGTTTTGATTTCTATCGCCGGGATGAAAATCGGTTGCCTGTATCACATTCAGCTTCAGACTCTTCTCCCTTGCCTTGTTTCTTACCGAAAAGGTACTCATCTTGCCGTCTTCAACCTGAAAACGTACACGTGTCAGTATTTTCTGTTTCCCAAAAATGAAAATCTTGAAAACACAATATAATTGCAAATATGACTGACATTAAATCTAGATTATTAAATAAAATGATCAATACCATAATTACTCCGATTCACGTAACTGTTGTTGTTGCTGAATAACATTTAAGAAAACACGTAACGTCGTCTGAAAACTCTAGGTATTTTTCTGTGGTTGACACACGTTACAACCATGAAGTAAAGCAACATGCACATTGGTTGCAACACTACTTCTTCCCCTTACGGTGAAAGGTAATCATATGATCGCAGTTTCTATGGCAATGCTCTCAGTTGGCGTGTATACCAACTTGAACTGTAAACATTTCCCCACTAATTGTACGTCATGAGGGATAATTGATGCTGGCATTCACTTTACACACCCGCATATTCGGTTTCCGTACAGTTCCAGTAGTTTCTACATCGAGAGAAGTAATCGGGGTACAGTAGCTAAACATGTTTCATCTCCACATCTACCAATGCAGCCATAATAACAGATACAAGGTGTATCCGATCTCCAAGTCACAACACGGACAATTTAAATTAAAATTACGAATTAAACATTATTAAAACAATCAACCAGAGGGACACCGTTCACAATCACATTTCAATCAGAATTATTAAATTCATTCACATTTAAAATCAATTCGAATATTAAAGTTACTGGTACTCTTAATGTCAGGAATACTAGAACACAGTAATTAGAATATTAACTGTCATACTAAAGGTTCGTATTTTGGGATGTGAAGCTACGTAAATTGTAATTATTTACCGGTCTACACTGCATCATATCACAGAAGACTTGAATATTCATCGATACCGCTGTGAGAATCTCACATTTCGCTTTAACTATACTATTACCAATAAGTTCGGGTGTGTAGCGTGAAATAACACTTCTACTACGTTTGACCCTTCGGCCTTTGTATTTCGAAGATGAAACAGCACAGACAGCACTTTTAATTATCTCGAAAACTGTAAGGTGTGCAGTAAATGTAATGGACTTAAATGTGCAGTTCAAGAACAATTCTTCGACTGCTTACCGGGGGCGCTCGTCCACTGGGGCTGCAAAGTCTACATACTTTGAGAAATTTAAATATCCGATTAAAAGGTTTCGTTAGGAGACATGCACCTTCTTTAATAGCATTTGAATTAAATCATTTTTCAAATACTATCGAAGCGCCGCGATCAGAGCAGTCTGCGTCCCCTTCAAAACTGGCGTGCTGGCTTCCACAGATAATCTTGTGTAGGGAGATGCACCTAGCTAGGAGTATCGCGTACGTCAGTCATTTACGATCCGTGGCGTCATTGCAGGCCAAGTCCAACTGGGACAGCGTTCAAGGAGGACGTCGTAAATCTGTTTACCTTTCCTTACGTTTCGAACGCTGGCATTTGGTAACAATTTTTACCTAGCTGTTTTCAATGCCATATTTCTTAATGTTTTAATTTCAGGATATGCAATTTTAAGATAAATATGAACAAGAACTGTCTGGCGTATTTACAGGACATAAAATATTTGCAAGTAAGTCTCGCCGAGAAGATTGAGATTCAAAATTTATGCCGTGCAACACTTGATTTAATTATCAATCATCGTGGAGCAGAAAACAATTATATGTAAGAAAATTTAACACTGCTATTTTTTTTTGGCGCGATAGCCCCCTAGTGGGCCTTGGCCTCCTCCTCATTCACGAGGACTTTTTTGCTTTCTAGATCGCACACAACGACATACCACAGTCGGTATGACTCCTCTAACCCTGCTATATACCCTAACAAAAAGTGGTTGAGTAGCTGTGCTGACAGAATCGCTGTATTAAGCCCTTCTGATTAATCATATAATTAACCCAGCCACAGCCCTACCATAAGAAAGTCCCACGAGCCGCCACTGCTGTTTACTCTTCTAGGGGAAAGTCGCCTATTATGTGGAGGTTTTTAAGAACTGCTAGTAAACTTAGGAAAAAGTAAACTTTTCAAAACACCAGCATAATTTTGAGTAATGAAGAGACATTTGTGACATAAACATCGTAAATTAGGAAAAGAAAAACGCGTGTAAAATTCGTGTCCTGAAAAGCTTCATATCCTCTAATTAGGCACACACGTGTTCCTAATTTGGGGAGGTGAATAATTTACACAGAAGGCACAAAGAATAGTTACAGAATTTAAAAAAAAAATACAAATACGAAGGATAAGAACTAGGAACAAAACAGTGTTTATCCATGACAAGGCTCACAAACAAAATCTTCCTCCTTACCAGCACCAAGTGCGTGCGCCCATCTGCAACATTTCGCACATCTTATCCACTCTTCTCCATTGTGGTCTTCAGAGAAACGACCAGTACAGTACACACAATCAGCGTCTTGTTCCTCTTCTTACGTCGAATCCTCAGCGAAAGGAACAGTTAGGTCAGTGTCCAAATCTGATGGAGTGTCAGACGGAGTTGGATCCCTGCAAACCCTTTTTTCCGTCTTTTTGAAGGACCAAGAAGAACATCCGACGCAAGCCGACTGGTTTCGAATTTAGTGGCCTGTTTGATTTTCTTTTTCTGAGTTGACCTAACAAATTTTTTTGTAAGGTGAACTCGCAATTTTCTTTGCTGTTCAACCACGAGTATTTGGCTGCAGGTTCAGGCTTGGCACAGGGATACTTGATGCTCGGAGAGCCTCAGGAGAAGTGAACGGCGAAAAATTAGAAGAACTGAATAATGGCTGATCGCTGGTCTTCACCAAACAGGATGGTTCACAGCAGCAGCATTTGTGTCCTCTGAGGCTAGAGGGAAATCGTGTGGTCTGAAGATGTTCTTGCCACAAGGATAAAGGCCTGACGCCCGGAAGCCATTAGCCGCAATCTCGCCTGTTGCAAATCGCTTGTATGTATTGCAGAATTGTTCGCCAATTTGGTAGACGATGACGACTCGCTCTAAGTTTGAACGGAGCTATTTTTTTAATTTCTTGGCAATAGAATGTTTTCAGGGGCCCCATGAAAGATTTACCCAAGGGTTACATTTTGTGGCTGTTGTAAGGTGAGAGGCAAATGATGTCAACATGATTCTCTCGAGCTAAAGTAATTACCTCCAGGTTCCTTATGTGTGAATATTGCCCGTCCGGTACTAAGATAACAGGATCTTATTTTGTCAGCTTTGTATGTATGATGAAATTAAGAAACTACTGGGTAAAAATCTCGCTCTGTATGCATCCCGAGGGATGGCACGCGTGGATTGATCCAGGCGGTGTTCCATTCATCAGTTCTTTTTTCACATGTTTACTAGGAAATACAAATAAAGGAGGAATGAAGTGTCCACTTGGACTCATACAGGTGACGACTGTCACAAGAGATCCCCGATATGCGGATTGAACAGAAGATAACTGACGCTTGCCTTTTAATCCTAATACTTTCGTGTGTTTGTGCTATACAGTAGTGATGCCGGTTTTTAGTCGCAAATGAAAAGTCTTGCAGGATTATGTTGAATGGTGTACATAGCGGGTTCGTAGATTTAAAAAAAAAAAACTGAGCTACTGATTCAGGAGTGAAACCCCTCGCTCTTGAGAGTGAAGACCTCCAGGAGTTGTGACTGAAATTTCTTGATGACGACGTAGGAAATTTTTCAACCTCTTCCTTATAGTCTTTTCATTTCTCTTGCAAAACTTGTTTTTAATTCCGTTTCTTACAGCAAGTTGGTAAGCGAGATGCATGACGTCTGCCACTGGCAAGCCAAAAAAATTTCTTTCCATCAAAAGACAGTGTTCAGCCAGATTATTTTCTATTTCACAAGGAAGAAACTTGCTTCCTACCCAGTTTTGTTTTTATTGCTTCACTTGAGCTTTTCCGCCGGTCTTTAACATATCGATGTGTTGTTGTTGTTGTGGTAAGTTGAAAAATCTGGACGCTTCATAGATGCCCATTTCCTTGTTCCTCATAGCCTTAATAGCTGATTTCATCCCCTCGGGGTTCCATTTTTTCCTTCGAACCATCTGTAATTTTATATAACCCAGAGGAATAATTCACAAGGTACTGATTTCCTAATATGGAGAGTCCCATACTAGACTCTTCAAACCTCCCCATAATAGGCGAAAACAGGTGCTCGAGAAAATGGGTAAATAAAACAAAAGGACCTAAAATTGGACCTACCAAACAAAGCAAGGGTTTAAGACTAAACTTAACAGAGAACTGAGCACTAAAACTAATTCAGAAACATAGCTTACCTTCAACGGCTCATGATTCAGAGTTTAGGGATAAGGAAAAAATTTCACAGCACATCAAAAAAAAAAACACTCACTCAGTACCGAAGTCTTGAGGAACTGACCGTTTATAATGTGATTACAATTAACAACCTCATATGCTTAACAATTTACATTCCTAAGCACAGAGCGCAGCACCTCCTGGTATGATATAATGCACTTCCCATAATTAGGAAACCTCCCCATAATAGGCAACTTTCCTCTACATAAAGGCTCTAAGCTCCTTCGAAACATCGGGACCCACTCGCTCAACGACAGAGCGTCACATCTCAGAAGAATGGAAAGCATATGCTATGAAGTCTTACAGATGCCATATAGGCCTACCTATGTAACATTACTATCACCCTACTTTAATTTGTCCGTTTATGGACCTATATGTAAATTACGTAAGTCTTGACTGTTTGAAATTCGTTTAGTTGATACAGAAGTACTTTTCTTCTGTTTACTCAAGATTGGTAGTGAAATGTCTTGAAAATCGGGCAAACACGGCGATGAGCTCGGTACGCCATTATTCCACTATCTTCTCTCACGTCACACATTTATCAGTACTGTGTACACATGTTATCTCTCTGCCTTCCAAGATGTCTGACAATATTAATGACATTACTTCGGTAACTAATCCCATGGAGCAGAGCCAAGAAATCCACTTCTTACTTTCAATACCGCGTTGACACGAATCCTCTAATGGAACCAGTCCTACCTAAATGAATTCAGTCCAAGCCACTAATTATATTTACTTAAGATACACTTTATCGTTGTCTTTTTTCGTGGCCAGATATCCTATCAGATTTCGACAAAACTCTATTTTCTCCGTACGTACATGTTTCGTCCATCGCATTCTCCTTGATATATCTAAATTTAAATATATTTCTGAACCTTTGTTACAACTTTGCCAGTAAAGATGGCACAACAAACATTCAGAAAGCGTATTCATTTAATTGAGGATCCCGGAGACGAGCAATGCAAGTTTCCCAGTGGAACAACACCAAAATAACACGTCAAACAGTCTCTAACCAAACCATAAAAAAATCAATTCTTACATAATATTAAAACTGACAAAAATCTCACGTCTATTTCTTGGCATCAAGATACAGTAAACGTAAAGCATCCCCTGTGCTTCCCATTAAGACATATGCGTCGAATAATCTTACAGCTGAAGTAAGACAAGCATTCTGTAATTAAGCACACGACAGGGTGCGCAAGTATAACCACACGCATGATGCACCTCGGAAACTCGGTGGAAACTTGTAATTAGCTTCATGCTCCACCCGCTTTACCTGTGAGAAGGCGCCCCTGCTCCTGCATCTTCCAGTTCACAGCCAGTCCATACAAAACATTCTGCAGCATTCTTGAAAATACTGCGATATGCGGAGGTGGAACAATACACCATAACCTATCAGATTTCGATTCACGATTTCTTATCATACGCTTACAGTACGGTAGACATGACAAAATCGCGACATGCGCTCTTCTGGGAAATTACGTAGCGTATAGTGGCAATTCTTTACCGGCGTTTCGGGGCAACTTGTCGGTCCCATCCTCAAGGGACGATTCTAGACCCATGAGGATGGGACCGATTAAGTTGTCCCGAAACGTCGATAAAGAATTACCACTACATGTTGCGTAATTTCCCAGATGAGCGCAGGTCTCATCTATTTCGCGGAGGAAGCCTGAAATCAGGCATGGCAAAACAGCGTTTTAAGTCTACAGACTGTGTAACTAATCAAGGTCCGAGTTTGAGCTTGGATGAGGACGCTGACTACTTGTACTACTTATTTACGGACTGCAAGTCAGGTATAGTGTTTGGGCTACCCTAGTGGTAGGTGTAGAACATTAGCTTAACCTCACCCTGCCATTAACGTAACCTGCCTTGTAACTCTTTTAATTTTAACGAGGAGCTCGGAACGGACTTGCTTGTTGGAATTTAGTCATTAGTCCCGTACCTGCAGCAAACGACGAAGTATCCGGAATGAGCGAGGCAGGTGATTCGAACACGTCTACACCGAAGAATACCTCCTGTAAAAATTCTGTAACCTCATTACTATACTCGCTCTCGTATTAATCAATGCCTTCTGCATATCACCACTTATGACCAGCACCAGTAGTAAATTTGTGTACGCGAATTATATTAACATACAATCAATATGAACTAGCGCAAATCTGCAACAAAACCTGCAGCAGTTCTCCAAAGACAGCAAGTGTTCGTCCTTCGTTAAAGGGCGGCTGAATATCGTATGAGATATATTTACACTCCCGCTGCATCATCCCCGAGAAAGGAACGCGCAAACCGCTAGCTACTTCTTTAGTAAGGGAGTCGCGAGTTCAGAATCTAGAGGCCGGTTACAGCATCCATGCAAATACATTTTATTGTTAAAATTGATTCTCGATAGTAGAAGAAGTAAAAAATTAGATCTTGTAATAAAGCAGGACTCGTTATTGGTTCCTAACGGCAGGACAAATTAATTGCATTGCAGCAATCTTTCATGCAATTTTATTTAATTTGTAGTATCACGACATCTTTGTCAATACCAAAATAAGATCACAGACTGATAGGCAATTCGGAAAAACACTGAGGAAAAGCAGTAGGTCTAATTGAGTGTTGCACGATACTGTAAGGATAGTACGAGTTCAACAAACTTCTCACGACAGCCAGTGCCCCAGGCACAATTTAACCGGATGTGCCCCATTCATTCATTCAGTATTCTGTCTGACGACAGGTCCAAAGCCTCCTCCAAAACGATGCCTCCACATAGTGCGATGCAGAGCCTCCTCCTTCAAATGAGA
>JGI20166J26741_10868892_pt1 | contig 14883 bp, 7 predicted proteins | sample TergutCu122P5_FD_26741 | JGI IMG/M metagenome (IMG submission 26741)
GATCATGTGAGAAATGAAGAAGTGTTACTTAGAGTCAATGAGCAGAGGAATACCCTACATGAAATAAGAAAACGGAAGGCTAACTGGATTGGTCACATCTTACAACGAAACTGCCTTCTAAAACAAGTTATTGAAGGAAAGATAAAGGGGGAGATAGAAGTGACAAGAAGACGAGGAAGAAGACGCAAGAAGCTACTGAATGATCTTAGGACAGGAGAGGATACTCTCATATGAAGGAGGAAGCTCTTAGATCACACTATGTGGAGGAACCGTTTTGGAAGAGGTGTTGGACCTGTCGTCAGACACTACTGAATGAATCAATGTGGTTGCAACATGTGAACAATGCCCAATGCACATATAATTACCCCACAGATGATGTGACATATGTTAAATAACTGCATGTAGCACAGTCCTCCATGAAAGATTAATCATTCCTCACCTCATTAAAAAATCCCCCACATTCTATGAAACATGAAGGTTAACATTACGATCACAACAGCCCACCACCTGTCCCTATCCTGAGCCAGATCAATCCAGTCCACACCCTTCCATCTTATTTCTTGAAGATACATTTTAATATAATTCTCCCAACTATAGGAGGTGCAGGTGGTTAAGACACTGCACTACAAGCTGGAAGGTCACAGGGTTCGATTCCCAAAGGTATCACTGGAATTTTTCTTTGACATAATCCTTCCAGATGCATTATGGCCCTGGGGTTTACTCAACCTCTAACACAAATGAGTACTAGGAATATTTCCTGGGGGGTAAAGGCAGCCAGGGTGTAGGGCTGACAACCTTACCACCTTCATGTGCCAACTGTCATAAAATCTGGGAGCCTCAACCTTCTAACCTCAAGGGCCTGTCCAGGCCTGTAACAGGAATTGCTTTACCTCCCACCTAAATCTAGGTACAAAACATGCATTCATAAGAAAATATGGAAGGAGCAATTTCAATAGCCTTGGAAAGAAATTTGTTTGCCTGATCTTTGTTTGAAGAGGGAAGATGAACAAGACTGTTTCATGTGTGTTAGGTGCTAAGAGATTGCTTGTTTTTGCAGATTACTTTTTCACATTGTACGTTGGAGATTCTGCTGTTCTCAGGCAGTTTAATAACATAATTACAAATAAATGTGGGATAATTTATGGCATCACTATCAAGGGTCCAACTGCACAATTTTTATTCCACCTGACCAATTCCAACCTTTTCACACAATGGAAAACTGTTGATGGTGTGTGATTCACATCAGCCTGAGATGCTGGCAATAAAATAACCTCCTGCCAGGTCTGTGTCAATTCGGAATCATTTATCATGTTCTGTGTCATACACTACAACAGTCGACGTGGAATGTGGGTCGCCAGCAATACACATCCCTTGCTAAGTGAGCACACACAAGTTGTATGTAAAACCAGCAACATATAAACAGTTATTTTTGTTAGATATAATACTAGTAAAAGCTCCCAAGCAGCAGCTTGTCCATGAGCCTGCTGAATCATGTTTCTCTTGCACCCTCGCACTCTTATACGATCTTCAGTGCAGCAATGTACATCTTGTATCTGTAGTGCTTGTGCGCCTCCAACTGATCTTTTTTTGATACCTTTCATCTGCACTCATGCAAATCACTTTGTAAAATATGGGTCCAAAATGCTGTGCAAGTGATTTGGTGTGATAAGCTAAGAGAATGAGATCATTACATATAGCTATGAAACCTTACGTTACAGAGCAAACTGCACATGGTGAATGCAACACGGATATGTCCAAGAGCCATAAATTTATCTTAAAATGTGAAGTCCATTTCCTTCTGAAATAGAAATTAAAAGCTGCTGAAAGCTGTGTAGGTGACGATAAGATGGAGCATGTAACCCAACCAGATGCATTATGCAAAAATGAGAGAGGCTGCTGACCCACTGTATCCACAGCCACCACGAACATGAATTGGAGCTTGCATATCATCCAAGGTATGTTGTTTGAAGATGTGAAGCTGCAAGCTTATGAAAGAGGCCTACCAAATGCAAGGGATCTGGACTCTAAGGAATGCCATGGTTGGTTTGAGATATCCAAGACTTGTGATAATCTGCATAAATTTCACACATCATGCAAGGAGGGCAAGTGCTTGAGGTAACAGTTGCTACAAAGTTTCCTGACATTATGATAACAATTAAAATATGAAGATATTCACAGAAGCAAATTTTCAGTCTTGATGAGAGCGCTTACTTTGGGAGTGGATGCAACTTTTTTATCTAGAGCAGAAATTAAAGCACCAAACCTCACACACCTAATGACCATCTCATGCTACTTCTTGGTGGTTATGCCATCCAATTTTACTTCTCCACTTCCTCCACACACTGTTCCATAACAAATCTGAGTAGCTTGTGCAACAAAAAGTGTTAGTATATACTCCTTACTGTAAAATATACTCCATAACTTACGAAGCGTAACTAATGAAACGTATCAAAAAGTGCCTGAACTCAACCAGCTGATATCAAGTTACGAGCATGTTGAATGACTACATTTTTTACTTACACTTCAATGGGAATTCTGGTTGCTCGTAAGTTTTTGCCTAGAAACAAAACTTTGGAACCAACTGTGTTCATTTAATGAGGAATTACAGTACAATTTTCTCCAATAAAGCACAAACAATACAACATTGTTTACTGTGACACCAACAATATATTCTCTCTGAAACTCTGTACACTTACAAAACAGAAAAATTACAATGTTTTCTGTAGAAACCAATAATGCATTACCTGTAATCAGTGCTTGTGGAAGCTGAGGTGACCAGGGGATCAGGGACGGTTGGGTATACCGCCCCTGATGGGAGCTTCCCAATGTCCCCATTCATGTACACGTAACCTGTAATTAAAAATAAATTTTTGAACACTGTGTTTATATGGGTACATTTCACACAGCTATTATGGCGAGGTATGTAACATGCAGTGGAAAAGCTATTGCAGCTGGAGGCTGCAATAGCTTCCCACATACCAGTCTGTCTAAGAACCTACAAACATCCTATAGTTACATACGAGGTGTGGCTGATTTTTGTGTTTGACCCATGGAATCAGAAGAGAACACAAAAACATGTTTCTGAACTGGCAGCTGCAGAGACTGGTGGGAAAAGTCTTCAGTAAAATTATGAACTACACTTAAATATATGATCTGGAGAGAGAGCAACAAATATGACAACAGTGATACAAAGTAACAACTGTTCTCCATCACATTAAAACTTCAGCCCTCAGACCCCTTAGTGTAACTGAAATCATAAACCGGGAGGTTACAGCACGGTTTACCTTCTCCTTACACTGAATAATTGCCATTTACAATTTCACTTCTCTATAGTCGTATCAATATGACACTTCTCAGCTACTGACACTTGGATGGAAATGTGTAAAAACATAAAGTTGCAACTTCAGTTACAACCTGAAACATATATGCATGGTACACAAAAAAGGATATGCAGTACACAATTTCAGGTAATCACTAAACTTTCTATTTTCAAATGTGCATGAAATTTCAGATATTCAATTCAAATATGTGGTAATTGTCAAGTAAGGTTAAGAAGAATTCAATTCTAAGGGTTCTCACAATGGTATATTAGACTTACTCAGTACTATGAAGTTCCTGAACTTTGTCAATCTTGTGCTTAAAAAGGACACACTGTTCCAGGAACTGGATCTCTACCTGTCCTCAGAGGGACATGTGGCCCACTAATAAAAGAAATTTCTGTCATACCCAAGTAAGCACATGTCTCCAGGAAACGTTCCCCAAAAAATTTTCCCCTCCAAATTAAAAATGATGGACAAATCTAGTAATACAGTAATCATATGCTCAAATACGTAGTACTCTCACTTCAAATGTCACACTATCTTCACCTCAGTATTCATACTGTTGTGGTATTAACATGACATGAAATAAAATATGTCCAAAACACAATTTGTCATCATCTTCCTGTCATTCCTAGCTGGAATACACAGCCTCCCCAAATACCTCCAGCATACACAATTCCCTGCCAACCACTTCATTCCTGACCATGTTTTCCCATGTTATATGGCTTGTTCTGCCATTCAGCTATAGGTTTGTCTTCGTCAACCTCCTCCTCTACTACTTTGAGGATTCCAAGCCATAGCAGTCCTCTCTATTGCTGCCTATGGTTTCCTAAGTGTATGGCCAATCCATTGCCACTTCTGCTTTTTCTTGCTCAACTGCTGGCATTAAAACATATCTTTTTGTATGTATCAATTAAATACAATCACATCACATCCTCAACATGTTTCAGCCATCTTCATGGTCATCGACAATGAGGAATCATGTCTATCAACACATGATGTGTGGTTACAGGGATTAAATTAGCTGGCATTTCACACAGCACAACAATGTACTGTCCTCGAATTATGAAAAATAGCATCGACCTTGATGACAGCAACAGTGGATCCCTTGCCTCCAAACCTTGTGGAGAAACATGCAGGTTTTTTGAAAAAGGCGTTCACTCTACAATACGACCAACATAGCTCAACAGGAAATACTGGAATTACCTCACACACACATACAAGACATGATCTGCACTTCAGCCTTACACATTTTTAACCCAAACACATCACTTACCGGTCATAACATCTAAAGGCCTGACTTACCCTGCACCATTACTTTTGAGTTCAAATCTGTTTTTGTAAGCTGACATACAAAACGATTAGGATTAATGTAACATCCTATGTAAACTGCTGAGCAAGAAACATACTACATAATGCATTCCAAAGCCAAATTGTGACCTGAATCTTCTCATTATGCTTGCAGGAGCCTGGACATTTCTTATTTTATGTTCTGGATATAGCATGTGTGATGGTATTGTTATAAAGTTGGGGCTAGTTAGTGTGGATTGTATTAGTGTTTCTGTCATACTCTTTTACATCAAGCTGTCCACCAATTCAATTCCTATCCACATATTTCTATACCTTTCTTAATTTCAAACAACGTTTCAGTGTCCACTAAATCAACACATGCAGTCTATCACAATGACCAGGACAGAATGTGCCACTTTTCAACCACACAGGAAAACTGCACACCACTGGAAAGGTGCAGTTCAAAGATATGCAAAACATGAAGAGAAGGCAAATGTTTTAGTGTAGTTGGCAATCATGCACAGATATACGGTATATATATGGCAACGATAATTCCGGGGGTTGATGATGTATGTTCAACACATCAGTGTCACACAACAGTTCAAGAGGGTGTTCAACATCATGAAGCATTCTTCAGTGGTTATGAGAGCTGAATGATAGAAGATGCACAGGAGTCAGTGGAATGAAGCCCAATGACACTGCTAAGCCGGCTACCATATGGGGTGTAGATACTATGCAATAGATTTTAATGCCTTGACAAAAAAATGACAAGACATACCATGAACAGCCTCTTGATGTCACTGCATACGCACAACACCCATGTTACATACAAAAGCACACATTATGTTTTCTGTTATCACCACCACCAAGTTGGTATAAACCCTACTTTCAACTGCAGTGCTCTAACTCCATTCCTCTGTCCATGTTTCCATCCTTCACTTTATACTGGAGTGGTTGATTGGCAATAAATTTTCATTCTGGAATAATTATAGGGCAACCTGCAGTATCATAGAATTCTTTCTTGCCACTACATTCAATGCAGTGCTTTACAAAAGCTGCTTGGCTTATCTTACAAAATGCGTCCACTGCATCACTGCAGGTTCCAGCCTTGGTTCCAACAAATCAAGGGATCAAGCAGTAGTAGAGCCTAACAAAACTTGGTAGAATGTATTCCTTTTCTCACCAACAGAGTACTGCCCATAAACATTTTAACAATCCTACCTATGCAATAAAATGGTATGTGCAATAAGACACTATAAATTCCAGCACAAACACAACATGTACAGTGATAATATTCTGTGAAAGTGGTTGTGGTGTGAGCTTAACATTCACCCTGCCACAGAACTGGCGCTGCAGACAGGATATAAATCAGTAATACCTCAAAGATGGGGTCATCTCAACAATGAATTAACATGCATACAAGAATTCTCAAAATGGATGAATTCTCTGATGTACCACCACAATGTATGTTCACAAACCAATGAAATTACCCAACCAACCCAAACTTTGTATTTGAATAAGAAGTTGCAAAAAAGCAAACATACATCACAAACTACAGTTCCAGTCTCTTATACTCAACAATAAAAATTTAGTACACTATTGGTAGATAACAGAAGCATGGAAATATCCTGTACTGCATTAATTTTCAAATACTTGATATATTTCAGACATAAGAAAACACAGAAGGTATGAACAATACAAACAACATTTCTGACATGCATAGCTTCAAAAATGGTGGTGGTGGTGGGGGGGAGAAGTTCCAAAATTCAATTTGTGGTAACCTTGCATTACAAATTTTGCTCAGCAGCCCTCTTGGGCCGTTAAGTACTGGACTACTGGAACGATGCTGTGGGTCACATTCAGTTACCTTCAGGACATTTCTACATGCACATCTCACACCAAAGTGTCATGTATGAGATGCAAACTTTGCCAAACTGATGAAGGCAACATTAAGTGTGTAGGTATAATAAAATACTGTGAACAATTCAATGTTCATGTACAGGACACTAATCATGTTTACTTGTAAGTAAACAGAAATTGTGACAAGAGCTTAACAAGGTGGGGGGCATATTATTGGGTGGGCAGGTCAATTTCAATTCTCATGTGCCATTCAATTCTTCTGGCAGATAACATAAGAATACTACAGTGTACCAAAGATGATTTGTCTTTAATTGGTACAAGTTATGACCTGAAATAGCACTCAGGCCACAGTACATCAATGCAATCCACCATATTTTTGTAGTCTTACAAATACCTTCAAAAGCCGTGATATAAACTAGAAACATAATTATTGGTTTAAAAGACTTTATTTTTAATAGTGTGGAGGGGCATGTCTACCAGCAAATTCTAGTAGCCACAATCTATGCGTAACCCCACCCACATACTTAACATTCCACAAAGAGAGAACGATCCAAACTTGACACAGCACTTTACGCTAAAAATATCGTGACACTACGTCCTAATATGGAATAAACCATTATGCTGCAAATACGCCATGCTATCTTCCAGTCCATATGTAATGCTCAACTACATATTACAACTCTTTGGTTTAACCAAATAAACAAATTAACTAAATATTATGATTTAAAGAATGCGAAAATTCTGGACGAAGCACGTGAAAACTAAAATCATGAGAGCATGACTCAATCCGTTGCAGGAGCCATATCTGATCTGGCGTTACATATTTAACGGATTTTAATGAACTGCAAGCACGAAGACTTCAACTACATTACATATGAATGTGATATGAGTCGGTGCACATACTTTAATCTTACACCAGTGTAAACGTATACATATTCATTCCTTACACTAACCCGGAAACCATGTGCCCTGATCACTGGGCTTCTTTTATCGAACTTTTCTTCAACGAAAGCATTCGCAGTAACTAAGATCAACTTCTCAATAAATAATCCCTCAACGTAAAAATCTGTAAAACTAAGGCAGGTATTATTCTGAACGTAAGATACTTATCGAGATTCCAGAAAACTAGGAAATCTTACCGTTGTGAAGAGTCTTCAAACTCAACACAATTTCTCACAGAAACCTGCAAAATGGCCGACACAGAAGGCACATGCCACAGAAACGTTGCATCATGGGGTTGCACCAGTGGTTCCTGCTGCTATCTGGTGGAATGAACGAACAAGTATGCGTGCGTAGAAATTTGCGAACCGTAATTCGTTACGCAAATTGTAATGAAATATTGGAAATAAAATCTTTACTACATGTCGCGTCCGCAAAAGTACAGCAATAACTGTACTTATACGAACTATTACATACCGCTCACATTTTACTATCAGATTTACTATACAACCCGCCAAGAAAAAGTTTCGCCGACATTCATTCACGTATGCGCGCGCATATGAATACGAAATTATCACATTCACCCGTCTAACGAATACTTAGTGGAACCGCCAGTCGCTTGGCTGTCCAACAAACACTCCGAGCTCTATAAATTCCACAAGGTTCACTGCCGTGTGAAGAACAGTACTACAAAAATCCGTGTCTCGATGAATCCAGTCACAGTTCTATATGGTCCACCTGAATATCATCTCCTTCTATATGTGCCTATGTCTAACAAGTGTCATATTCCCATCTGGTTTCTGACAATAATTTGTATGCATTTCTCATTTCTCACATGCCTGTTACGTGCACCTTATAATCCTTTATTTGATTATCGTAACAGTATTTGGTGAATGGTAGAAATTGTGAAACCACTCCTCTTGCAGATTTCATTAAGCCATCTTCGCAACGTTTCAAAGAGCTATTGTGTAGATGGCTGCATACAATTAGCGATTTACAAATATGTTACACAACAGTATGCATCGATACAACTTTATACACAGAAAACATGCACATCTGTAACTACTGTGATGTCTGAAAGGTGCTGCTAGACTATGAAAATGTGTGAATAGGCCTACATAGTTCACTTTACTGGCATTGTCACAAACAGAGTGCATGCAGCCATCTCTGTTTATACAACAGTTAACGTTTAACACTGGACATATGTAGTTCAAATACTGAAGGACTGTTGGCACTTCTGGGCACTTGCAATGTATCTAAACATGTCTGGATTTTCCTGACTTAAGCAAAGGTTACAGCATTCATGTCTTTACAGGAGGAAGACAGCTGGAAGTGGAGTGAGCCACAAATATTATAAAGTGAGGGCTGCATAGCATTATCTTGCCATTTCTTTTGTAGAATACAAGTCTATGAAAGTTCCTTTTGCAGGGCTAGTAAGAGATAATCATTAGAGACAATCTACCTGAGCCCATGGAGTGGAGTTCTTCAAAAGACAAGATCTGCTCAAATTTCTGGCATATCACCAAACCTGGGTTCAGTATGATCTTCAAACAGCCCGCCATTAGTCCCTTGCTCGAAGCTGTTTCTTTAAAATCCAGTTTAATTATTCTCCCATCTGTACCTATGTTTTCTGACAATAATAATTTTACATGCATTTCTGATCCTTACCTTGGGTGCTATATGCACTACCCTGGTCAGTATCCTTCATTTAAGCATCCTAACAATGTGTGAATAGGAGTATAAATTAAGAAACTGTTCATTATTTAGCTTCTTCTATCCTCCTGTTACTTTCTCCCACTTTGTCCATTTACTCTTCTCAGCCACATTTAATCTACAGGGGTTAGATAGAAACCAACACCTGTTTTGTATTTTATGACATTTACAAGTTACATGTGATAAAATACCATAGAACTTCACTACAACATTGCTGAAGGCATAGTTACTAGTGAAAATGTGACTGTGCAAGGTCACAGCTGTAGAGGTGGTACAGTAACAGTGTCCATCCAAATTCTGTGACAGTCTCAGTTGTACATACACTTGTGTGTGACTTGGCATTGTAATGGAGGAGCAACACTTCTGACATCATTCTTGTGATACAGGCTCAACAAAGATTCAGGCTTTTTAGAGTTTCATTACAGTGGTCAGAATTCACTGCCGTCCCCCTAGGTAAGAAGTTGACAAAAAATAACACCTCATCTCATTCTCATCCCAAATAACTGTAACCATGATTATTCCCGCTAACAGCGTGCTCTTGAACTTCTTCTCCCTTGGGGATGCCATGTGGCTTGCCAATCCATTGACTGCCATTAGGATTCACGTTTAATGGTGAACCCAGGATTCACTTCTTGTGACAATTTGAGACAGGAAGGCCTGACTCTTGAATTATAGTAGTGGGAAATATCATCTGTGATTATGTGGCCTCTTTGTGTTCATCTGTCAGCATTTGTGGACCCCCACAAGTACAGACATTGCAATTGTCAAGCTCATAAATAACCGCCATTAAACTGCCTTTCTGACAGATAGGATGGAAAAAATTGGGCTTGGTTTGTGTAGTTGGTACAGCACCTCGCTATGGGCTGGACGGCCCGGGGATCAAATCCCGGTGGAGGCGAGATTTTCCGCACCCATCCAGAATGTCCGTGGGGCCCACCCAGCCTCCTATACAATGGGTACCAGGTCACCCCTGTGGGTAAAGTGGCCTGGGCATGGCATTACCCACCCACACCCACCTATCACCAAGGTTAAAGGAAGAGTATAGCTCTACTTCTACTCCCCCTCTGGGCCTTAATGCCCTGTTTTAGGGTGAACTTTAAGTTTTAGCATGGACACAATTTTATCTGCTGTTATGAGACAGTCATGCAGAGTTTGTCAACACCGTGGAAGTTGTCAGGCAAAGGCAACCATTCCATTGTCTATGATGAAGTTTTGGTCCTCTGTTTCAGCTTCTCTAATCCATCTCTCCAATCATTATACAGTACTTGCATCTAAAGTTGTTTCATCACACTCCAAGGAAATGCTTATGGACACAAGTTGTCTTCTCACCTTCACCAACCAAGAACTCAGTCACTGCTTAGTGTTTAAAATGTACATCGCTGCCTTTATAGAAGTAACTGTGATGCTGCCATCTGCTAAACGAAACAGTTGGGACTACCAGAAAACAGTGACGAATGTTCAAGGGCTTTTGACATAGCGGTTATTTTCATGCTGGGGTGTAGCGACCATGCAACAAGAGACCATAGCGGCCCACACACCCATTGCATCTAATCATTTTTTATACTAACTGAACACCACCAAATATTCAAATGAACTGAACTTTGTGTTAATACACTTTAGCATTGCCGACCATTTTAGTTATTTAATTTTTTTTTTTTTTTGCAGAAAAATTAGTAGAAATCAAGTACAAGGAATTGGACAAAAAAAGCCTGTAAGAGGAAAGAGTCAAAAAATTGCCAGCACTTGATCAGTTCATTATAAAAATTAAAAATACTGAATTGTTTTATCGGAAAATCAAGTCAATTTAAAACAATTTAAAAATAAATGGCCATTTACCTCACTGATACGTCACAGCTCACTGGCAGGTTTTGTGCAGGACCTCAAAAATCCTAGCTATGCCACTGTCCAGATACAAAAAATTACATAACATGAAAAAATAGGTACTTTTCTGACTACCCCCATTTGCATAAAGTTTCACTTAACACTTTATGTTTTAGATATACAGGTGGGAAGGAAAAACATTTGACTTGAATACAAATGTTGTGCAGTACTTCTCTCAAAATTGAAACATAAGCTTTCTTGAAGTTTACAAAGCACTGATGTACTCTACATCCATTTCTTCACCAGTACCTAACAAAAGCAAAGTATCTGTTCAGTAGTTGAGATCTAATGTTGAAACTTTAGTTCATATATGGACATAACTCTGAGAGAAGAGTAACCACATATTCCCTGCTTATGACTACAGCTGATTTCATCATTGTTTTATACATGCACACAAGATTATATTTCTTCCATTGCCATCACTAGTCTTCCTTGTTCAAAACAGAATCAATAAATTTGTGTACATTCAGTAGCTGACTAAAGCATTTCTTCCAGCATAAAAGAAAAAGTATCTGCTAGCAGATCAGTATTTTCTCCCTTAATAACATATTCTTACGGCTGGTAATCCTTCTTAAATTTATTTAGAGCAGATCATTTTCTTCTCTGACTGACAGAATTTTAGATTTCTCTAAGTGTTGCTGAAAAACAATTTACATTTTTCACATTATCCCCAATTATCTGGCTTGGATTCTCCAACCACTGCAATTTAACCTAATTCCTTTCACCTAATAATAAACGAAAGAATATTCTGCATCAACCCATGGTGTACGCTATTAAAGTTTTCATAACCTCTTTTTCTCTCTTTGGCTGAAAATCTATCAATCTCTTACACCTCCCCAAGCCATGCTCTCTTTTTAGGTGCGTTCACAAAATTGCGAAAAGCTACTATTAGCTTCGTCATGTCTGTCTGTCATTTGTCAGTCCGTCCTTCTGCACAGAACTTGGCTCCCACTCGACTGAATTTTATGAACTGTGTTATTGGAGTAGTTTTTGAAAATCTGTCGAGGAGAGTCGTGTTTCATTAATATCTTACAAGAATAATGAGTACTTTACATGAAGACCAACATACATTTTTATCATATCTCATTCATTTCTTCTTAGAATAGGAAATGTTTCAGACAAAAGTTGTAGAGAAACTCGAAACACACATTTTATATGCGATAACTTTTTCCCTAAAATCGTGCTGCGTATGAGATGATGTGGAAAAATATGGTACAGCCTGACAAACCAGACCACAATATAATATGGTGCAGCATGCTGCATGGCTGGATGTCTGAGGCTACAGATACAAACTTAGAATATGTAATACTTATTCCTTTTCCAAAGCAACAATGGTTACGGGAACAAGCCTCCAAGTTACGATATACGTACACCACCTGTTGCTTCATTCAAGGCGAATTGTTCACCATACATCATCTGATCGCGACTCACGGCCATCCCTGTATAGGTTCATGCACTACTCACGAATAAATCTCTATCGGTAATGCAGTAATGTGATGAGTTTGCACCATTACAAGCATTCTGCTATTGGTTGTGAGTGTACCTTGTATCTGTTTAATTGAAATTTTCATAAACAAAACACTGCCTTTTTGCATTATTATTAGATTTGGGGTTGTTTAAAGAGTTAGGGTGGTTCATTTTGACTTCAGCATACTTAGAATATATGTTTCCTGTATTTACTGAGGATCTCATAAGAGAAATGTTTCAGGCACAAGTTGTAGAGAAAATCAAAACACACATATGATGTTCAGTAATTTTTTTTTTTTTTTAAATCTTGCCATTTGTAAGATTATGTAGAAAAATATTGTACAGCCAGACAGGTTACAGATGACAATATGGTGCATGTGCATTACATGCTGGCTAACTATGGCTACAAACACACACTCTGTTATGTAATACTTATTGCTCTTCCATTGCAACAATGGTCGCAAGTATGTGCGTCAATGATACGTTATACGTACATTGCCTGTGTCATACATAGTGTACAGTCACCTGTCTTAACATGTCTGATTTTGCTGCTGGGTATGAGGGTGCAGGCAACACAGCACAGAATATGCAATGACTCCCAGACATGTTCTTTCTTTATGTACTAGTACAGTTGCAGGACTTCAGGTTCTCACAGCAGTGTTCCTGAAAATCCAAGTGTTCTAGGATGTTATACTGCGTTGAATGGTAAATAGTCACTGATATTTCAAAGGACTGTGATGCCTTCCTCGTCAGTTACTCAAGACATCTTCTATTCTATTACACTTTTCATGTACTGAAACTACACTTCAAAGGCAAGATAAATATTCTTTATCAACTTACAAATGTGTACTGAATTTAAAAACATATTACTATGTATAATGTAAGTCTTCACAATATATGGGTGGAGGAGCTTGGAGATATCAGATCATGTCAACATCAACAACCCAGGTCCATACACAAACACATACACAGTGACAAATTCTGTATTACCTGTTTGGTAACTGAAGTGACAATTAAAGGGGCCACAATCCAAAAGCTTGGAAACTGGAGGGATAATTTTTATGTGTTTTTGGTATAATTTATCTTGGGGGTTCTATCATGCACTCCTGAACAGTAAAATCCCAATTAGCATCATTCAGGTTTTGGACTTTGTCCATCTGCCAATGTCTAAAAATATAGATTGGAGCTAAATGTGATTCAACACCACCAGAACCCAAAAGAAGTGAATTAATATTAATCCATGTTTTAGGCTACACCTCTGGTAATGAATCTTGAATCCTCAAGGCAGTTTCATGTTACAGAAGCTGCTTGAAAGGTTTCCTTCACTTAGGTTTGTGCACATATGACATGCCAGTGTACAGGCCCTACAAAAACAGGTTCAGCTTTACTATGTTGGGCCAGAACCTAACCTGTTGTAAAAACAAAGGGCTGGTTCTACAAATATTGTCAACAATGCTGACAAAGCTTTTGGTGACATTACATTTGAATGTCACACCTGTGAAATTTGTACATGTTTGCTGAAATATGCATACTTACCATCCAAAGAGGTAAAATCTGTGTCTGTGTTTTCGCAACTTGAGGACACATTGATGCTGCCTTCAGACTGCTTGCTTTCGAATACGTCAGCGTTGGGATTGAGGGCCGCACCGCTCAGACTGGGAGTCACCTAAATAAGCAAGCACAACAACCCATCACCATGTCACTGGAATCAGATTTCTGTTCCTTGGCTCTACGTAATTTGTTCTTTATTTCTCTCTATAACACTGCTCCTAAGCTACACGTGCTTTACTTTGAAAGACAAACATCAAACCGAATCTGTTTCATGTTTTGTACATGTAATCTTACAGGCTTAGAAATGTTACAAGACCAATGAAACTTTACACAGCAGTTTAGTCACTGCTGGCAAGTAACGCTAAGATTCGGGTAAGTCTTTTGTTGGGGATGGGAAGGATTTAACTTTTGTTAATTACATACAGTGAGGCAGTTCTCTGATGCTTTAGAAAACCCACAAATTAGTTGATAGAAAAACACATATCCTGTTAGGCTGTATAAAGAGACATGAGTTACTTCCAAGACTAAATTATTTTATTCAGCTGCAAACCCCGCTTATTTCATCCATTGTTTCTGGTATGGAAGAATTTCTATAGACAGCTTGCAGATACAGCTTGCACAGATACAAGCATGGCTGTATCGAAGTTGCACTCAGAGAGTTAACCAACACGTTCTACACACATATTCTAAACAATAAAATTTGTTTAAATTAACACAGAAAAATTAAAAACAAAAAAGCTTCACAATGTAATAGACATTAAAAACTGGAAATAATCATTACCATACCTACAGATTATAAAGACCTACCTTCCTTCAAATGGTTTACTATACAATACATGGTAATACTTATAAGAGAGAGGGG
>JGI20166J26741_10870003_pt1 | contig 14883 bp, 16 predicted proteins | sample TergutCu122P5_FD_26741 | JGI IMG/M metagenome (IMG submission 26741)
ACCGTGGCACGTGTGCGAGAAATCATTCGCGCTGACCGACGTCTATCAGAGAGGTTGCAGAGGATGTTGGAATAGCATTCGGTACGTGCCAGAAAATTCTAACTGAAGATTTGCAAATGAGACGTGTGTCAGCGAAATTTGTGCCCCGTCTCCTGACGGCGGAGCAGAAGGACGATAGCGTGTCAGTTTGCACTGACCTCCGTGAGCGAGACCAAAACGATCCGAACTTCATGTCCTCGGTAATCACTGGTGACGAAAGCTGGGTTTACGGGAATGACCCGGAAACAAAGCAAATGTCCTCCCAGTGGAAAACTGCATCGTCTCCTCGACCGAAGCAGGCGCGGCAGGTGACGTCCGATGTCAAGACCATGTTGATTGCGATCTTCGACATTGACGGGCTCGATCATCATGAGTACGTCCCTAGAGACCAGACGGTAAATAAGGAATTCTACAAAACAGTCCTGCAACGCCTCCGCGACGCTGTGCGCAGACATCGCCAGAAGTAGTGTTCCGGCAATTGGATCATGCACCATGACAATGCCCCTGCTCACAGGATTGTCACCACAAATGAATTTCTGCCGAAACACAACATTCCGTCCCTCCCACACCCTCCCTACTACCCTGACCTTGCACTATGCCATTTGTTCTTGTTCCCGCAACTGAAGAAAACAATGAAAGTTCGCCGATTCGATGACATTGAAGAGGAGCAAGCCAACGCGACGAGACAAATGAGGGTTATTACAAGAAGTGACTTCCAGAGGTGCTTTCGTCAGTGGCAGGAACGCTGGAATAAGTGCATATAAGCACAAGGAAACTACTTCGAAGGAGACAAGACCAACTAGCCGGTAAGTCTACTCTTTCAATCACAAAAAAATCAGTCCAGGAATTAAATGATCAGCCTTCGTACATGTAAACGGAGAAATATGGATCGTGCGCATCGAAATGGCCAGCATGGGCATGAGACAGGTAAGGATTGCCAACTTGTCCCTGAGATAGCAACATTGGATGCTCTGGAAGAATCAGAGGCGGCTATACCCAGAGCCGACAATGTGGTGGGGTATGTATGTCAAAAAAATCCGACAGTTCTTGCGACAAGACGACTCGGAGCGCCGCAGCGACCTCAGAAAGAGAGAAAACTTCTATTACGAGTGCATTTACGACGTTTTGCGCAACAATAGCCCCATGGAGACAAACGTCTGGCAATCAACCGCTTCAAGGCGAAGATCGTGAAACTACACAACGACAAGTTGAAGACGGTAATGACTGACAACGAGAACGACAAATTGAAAGGTGAGGAACCAACTTTATTTCACATACTAGGGGTGAATAAGCGCCGCACAGCAAGAACTATCCAAAGTGTACAGGACTCCCATGGTTGCACCCAAATTTCGGCGATGGGCATTATGCGCGCTTTCGCGACCTACCTCAGGCGTAAGTACGAACCAATAGCAGTGGATGACAGTTTTGTAGAGACAAAGGTGGAGGCAGCGCAACCGACCCGCCCATCAACATACGAGAAATGACTGGAGTAACCCATTACATCGGACGAGATATGCAATGCCTTGCGGAAAGAGGGGCGCAACAAAGCGGCAAGCAGTGACGGCATCGGACTAAAATTTTACGCAAAAAATGGGCGACCATAAAAGATGATATATGCAATAATTTTAACCAGATGTTCATGTAGGGAACAATCACCACACAGCAAAAACATGGAGCGATTGTATGCCTGCCAAAGCACAATGGAGCGCAGACGCCGGCGGAATACAGACCAATCACACTGCTACATGCAGACTAAAAGCTCCTGGCCCGAATAATTGCGCACCGTCTCCGTCCGGTGATGAAGGAGCATCTACAGACAAGCTAATTCTATGGTGTACCAGAACAATTTTTGAGGCGGTGGCGACAGTGAGAGGCAATAGCGCAAGCCGAGATAAAGCACAAACCACTTTACGTACTATCATTGGACTTCCAGGAAGGGTTCGATAATATCTCACACCAGTAACTATTCACAATACTGAAAAGTTATGGTCTAAGCCAGTGATGGGCAAACTACGGCCCGCCAGCCAGATGCGGCCCGCTGAGAGGTTCTATCCGGCCGGCGGCAAATTTTAAAATAATAGTATAGAAATGTTCAATTTCAGTGTTTTTAAAAAATTCATTTAAAGGGATGTTCCATTTTTAAAATAATATTTTTTGAGCCTTTATTGAGTTTTATAATAAATCATTATGGCCCGCCAAAATTTTTTCTTTTTTTTTGGCCCACTCCTAAAAATGTTTGCCCATCACTGGTCTAAGCGACTGATTCATCGACCGTATAAAGGGCATGTATGAGAACGCAACAATGTCCGTCCAAATCAACGGGCATATCAGGGACCATTACGATCCGGTGTGGTGTCAGGCAGGGCTGTCGGATCAGTATGTCACTCTATGCACTCTGCCTGAACCCCGTGCTCAGAATGCTGGTGGAAAAGTTGCCAGGTATTCAGAGAGGGCGTCGAGCTCGACGTACGGCGGTGGTAGCATACGCAGATGACGTAACAATCTTCGCGACGTCACCGACGGGTTTCCCAGTGATAAAAGAAGCCATATGGTGTTACGAACGAGCGTCAGGGGCATGCCCAAGGAAGTCCAAAGCGCTAACAAAAAAACGATGGAGTGCACCGGAGACTGGCCTGGGCATGGATTTCCACTCACGGGTCAAAATATTAGGAATCGCCTTCGGGAGAACAATTGTGCAATCTTTTAAGGAAAGATGAAAAAACACCACGGGAATAGATTACAGGCAAAGAACGCCTACACAAGGGAATTATGCTTAGCCCATGGAGTGCAATAGATGCAGGCGTGTCTGATAGCAAAAATCTGGTACAAAGCCCAGATCTTCCCTGTCACAAAATATGCACACAACAGTTGACGACAATCTCAGGGTTTATATGGCGAGGGGCAATCTTCTGAGTGCCATATCCACGCTCCAAAGATGAAAGAATCAAGGAGGTTGGGCACTCATAGACATCGCGGCAAAGTGCAGAACCCTCCTGCTCAGCCGCATGTGGATGCAAGGCACAAGAGAGGGATCGGTAACAGCATCCTAGCTGTAAGCGTGGGACCTGACTAGTCCACACGCAAACCCACAGAAGGCGAGGAGGATCCAAAACAATCTAGCATATATGAAACACTATGCAACAAACATGGCCTATGTAACCCCGAGTGCAAAAGATGAATCACCCAAAACATTCAAGGGACGTCTGTACAACACACTACACGCAATTGCAGTGGCGAAAAGAGGGGCCCGGGAAATACGGGCCACACAGATAAGACCATTAACTGGACGCGCATATGGCACAACCTACATACCGCCTGGATATCAGAGCAAATGAAATAAACCTGGTACCTCGTGATACATGAGATCATTCACACGAACGACAGCCTGGCTACAATCCGACTAACGGACACCCACTGATGCAGGCAGTGCACGGAATGCAATGAAGGAGCTGTTATCTGGAATTGGAGACGTGCCCGCATTGCCGCGATGCTCCGAATGGACCCTTGACATATACTAGCAGAATGGATCATCCAACCGCAGTTCTATTTCTGCCCCCCCCCAACCCAGCGACATGGGGCGATACTATGGATAATTGCACATATGGTATGGCACCGCATGCAAAGCCAACGGCGCTTATCTCAAGACGACTACATGGACTTCATGAGATACGCAATTTGGAAGGATAACCAAAAACCACACCGAATGTTACCAGTAAGCAACTACTTGAATGTGTTCTAGACAGAAGCGAGACAACACTGCCATACAGAGGAAGACAGCACGTCAAGGTAAGGCAAAGGTCAGGGAGAGAGCCCCCATGGCAGCAAAGATGGAGCGGAATGACGTAAATAACTGGACAACAAGCCCTGAAAAAAAACGCGCAAACAAAATAGCAGATACACCAACACTTGACACCCACGAACAATCACCACACGCGAACATTGATGACAGCAACAAGGATATGTACGGCTCTTAAGGAAAGTAAACGTATCTTTAAAAAAAAAGTCCCAGCGTCAGCATATAATTTTTTTTGTGTGTTTTATACTCACAAACACTCAATTAAATTATGCAGTAACACATTAAATATTTATCTATATGTTTCAAAAGTTATTTTTACTCCATTGGCAGGGTTAGAAATGCGAGTGACACAGATATTTCTGTTTTTTCCTTAATCCTTTTTCTTTTGTTTACCGACATTCTGATTTAGATGGTTCGTATTCGAATGGGAGTAAAACTAGGCATGTTAATCTCGTTGTTGCTAGCGGGCCGTAGCGGGTCACGAGATTTGACATTGGGTTGCACGATTTGAAATGTTTATGGAAAGGAATTGTTGAGCGCATGATGCTTGTACGGGGGAGGTCTTAACCGAGGGTGGTTTCAATCTCGCCTTGTTTCAGGGGTGGGGCGTGTGGAGTGAAATACTGTTCGAACAGGTGCAGCTTTTGAAACAAGTTCGTAATTCTGCCGTGTGGCCTTCTAGTAGACAATAATACATTTTCAAAAATGCGCGTTTTTAAAAGTCTTACTGGCTACATTGATTAAGGTGGTTATGAAAACCGAAATGCGCATTTTTTAATAACAATTAAATCAAAGGTAACGAAGAGCTTGTGTTGGTTATTTTAAACTGTACTTTGCTGCATATTCAAAATGACGGATGGACTGTGCCTTACCCCTATTTAATGGTTTGTTGTAACAGTGTTATTTAAAGAAGCCTATATTGCTTGATAAATATTTTTATATGATTTTAGAACACTTCTACTAAAAGTCAAATATCTTTCAATTTTCTGCACCCGAATAAAGTTTCTTTCACAACTGGATATTATACCTCCTGCTGGTCGTGGATGAAAACGGAGGGATGTGGATTATCCGCGGAAGAAAACTGACCTGCCGGCGACAATATGATCATTAACGCTTACATGAATGTACGCCGAATCCCCCTTTACGACTTAACCACCATAATTAGTGTAGCCTGTAAGACTTTTAAAAACGCACATTTTTAAAAATGTGTTAATGTCTGCAGAAGGCCATCGGAAGAAGAATTATGAACTTGATTGGAAAACTAAAATTGAGCTGCACCTGTTCCAACAGTACTTTACTCACCACACCGCACCCTGAAACAAGGCGAGAGTGAAACCACCCTCGGTCCAGGCCTCCCAGCACACGCATCATACTCTCAAGAATTCATTACCGTAAATGTTTCAAATCGTAGAGCCCAATGTCAAATCTCGTGACCCGCTACGGCCCGCAAGCAACAACGAGATTCACATGCCTAGTTTTACTCCCACTCGAACACGAACCGTCTACATCAGAATGTCGATAAACAAAGAAAAAAGAATTACGGAAAAATAACAGAAATATCTGTCACTCGCATTTCCAACACTGCTAATGGAACAAAGGAACTTTTGAAACATACAATTAAATAGTGGATGTGTTACTGCACAATTTAATTGAGTGTTTGTGAATATAAAACAAATACAAAAAGAAAAATTATATGCTGAAATTTCCTTTTTTTAAAACTGTATCTTTTATTATAGCACAAAAACAACAAATTATCATAAGGACAATTTACAAGTGTTCAAAGGTTTGTACAGATGCTTGCCTCTCTTAGGCTCTCCCGACAGGGGGCGTCAGTGTACGCTGACTTCCGTGGTATTGTGTGTACTGTGGAACGCAGGGAGTCGTGTATGGTAGTTTCTTCTATCATGTTCGACTGCCCAGTGGATGTCCCCTATGAATGGGGCGCTAAATTGTGTCGAGATAATTCCCGACTGCTGACTGCCTCACCGGTCGTTGATAGGCTTTCCATCTGGCCCGTCGGAGGAATTCGTGTAGTCCTGTAGGGAAAAACGCCGTTGAGTCTGTGTTTGGTAGTCCACCATGTGTACCAGCAGCCATATTAGCGCCGGCTGTTTCTGAGGGGGCCAGAATTGAAAGTCCGTGCGCATCGTCCATTCCTCCGGTATGTGTCGGGTGTCTGTAGGGTGATGGCCGCGAGTCGCGACCGCGTCAAATTCCATATCACTGGACCTACTCTACATTCTGTGAGACGATGCTGTAAGGTGTTGATGTTGCCACACAAAGTGCAGCGGTCCATTTTGGCTACGTGGGTGGAGACTAGGCGTAGGTTTGTTAGTATTAGCTCGTGCATCACCACGTTCCACGTCGACTTTTGTGAGTCGGCAAAACATGCGTCGTGGAAAGTTGACCAAACACGCGTCCATTGGGTGCCTGGGTGCTTTCTTGTGATAGGCATTGTGGCCGTCTCTTTAGCAGCGCCCACCATGTCTCGTAGTACCGCATACAAGCGCTTCCTGAACTTGTGCATGGTTTCATTGTTATTTGTTGGTGTTATATATGCTATATCCAGAACGTAGTGCCTGACGTAGGCCATCTCGACGGGTATGTGATTTGCAAAAGACGGTTTGTCCACAAGGGCAGCCAGATTCCATTGGCGCAGCATAGCCGCCGTCACGGTGTCTTTCCGCGTACGAATCTTCCACAGTCGGCTGAGGAGTAATGTTCGACATTTGATCGCGATGTCTGAAATGGCCCAGGTTCCTCGTTCCTTCGGCTGCTGAAGCGTAGTGACAGGGACCCAAAATATGGCGCCTTTCCATACGAACCAAGAACATATAGATGGTAACTGTTGCGTGTGGGGTGCCAGGGGCGGTAGTATTTGGGCTACATACCACATTGTGGCTAGGAGACACAGTTGCACGCATTCGATTCGTTGTGCAAGGCATAGGCTTCTATCGTAAGCTTTTCGGGCCTGTGCTCGCACCGCTGCATTAACACTGGCTACAGCACCCCTTCGTGGAAGCCTCAATGGTAGATCCAAAATGGATCCCGAGTATTTTGACTTAGTGACAGAAATCTATCCCCAATATTGTCGGCGGCTCGGCCCAGTTCCCAACTGCAAGGGCCTTAGATTTCTGCGGGTTGAGGAGTGCGTCGGTTGCTCTCTCAAAAGTCCGTACCGCGTAAGAATGGTGAGGATGTCTGCAGGGTACTTTACAAAAACCGTCACGTCGTCCCCGTAAGCGACGACAGATACTCTCATCTTCCGTTGTCCGATTGTAACTCCTGTCAGCTTCGTTTCCAGGGTGCGCAGGAAGGGGTGTAGACAGAGTGCATATAGCATTATGCTGAGCGGGCATCCTTGCCTGATGGCGATCTGAAGTGATTTGGTTCCTGTTGTGCCATTTATTTGCACTTACTCTGTGACATTTGCGTAGAGAGATTGCATACGTTCTCTAAACCAAGGGCTGATACCTCATCCCCGCAGTATGCGGAATATGTATTGATGGGACAGCCTGTCAAAGGCACTTTGAAAATCCAACGATAGGACTCATAGAGGGAAGAGTGTTACTTCTGCATGTGCCATAAAGTCACGCACTAAAGAGAGTGCTTCTAGAATCAAATAGCCCGGCATGCTGCAAAACTGACTAGATTGAAACTGCTCCTCCAGATCCGGGCTACGGCCCAGCACCATTATCCGGGTTAATAATTTATAGTCCGTGTTTATTATGGTTATGGGGCGATAGCAATCTGTGGTCTGGTCACCATTTTCTTTTGAAGGCTATTATGCCGTGTTTTTGTTGGGGTGAAATCGTCTTGTGAACGAACATCTGATTCAATATTTCTTGCAAATCAATCCGTATCGTGTCCCAATGTGCTGTATAAAATTCCAAACAAATTCCGTCGTACTCTGGTGCTTAATTGCTGCCTCCTCTCTTTAAGGCCCTGATTATTTCATCAAGTGTAATGGGCTGTTCGAGGGTGGCGGCGTATTCTGGCGTGTCCGCCGGTGTGACTGTGTACACTATCTTGTTGACACAACTTCCGTCGACTTCTATGGGTCCGTATTTTCCTTATAATGTGCCACGAATGTGTGGAAGATGTCTTTATGCTCAGTGATCACTTGGCGAACCGTTTGCGCCTCGCGTCGTTTCTGTATTTTGAGCACTTGAAACAGTGACGGCTCGTGGCCGTCTAACTTATCATGCACAGTGGTGTACAGCATTAGCGTTTCCACTTTGTGCGCGTGTAGACGCACAAGTTGTGCTTTGTAACGGTTCAGAGAGGAGAGTTTCTGCCAGTGGCGCGTTGCTGCGTTGAATGTCATATATGCATTCGTAGAGATGTTCTTCCATTCGCTTGTGATCCTGTCTGCGCTCATCTTCTTCCCTACGCATGAATATTTGGAGTTGTCTTTTGACGTAGTGATCCAAACATGTATCCACATCTGGAAAGTATGGTGTGTTTTTCCTCCACTCATCACATTTCTGTCGGATCTTGGCCCTGATTCCGGCGTCCTGTATAAGATGGTGATCCATCTTCCATCGCGCTGTTCCCCTCCTTGCAACAGGATTTTCTATCGCGAGTCGCAGCGCGATGGCCCAGTGATCAGTAAAGTTCACAGGCAGGATTTATATGCCAGTTTTTCCATCAGCCCTTGTGACACGTAAATGCAGTCCAGTCTGGCCGCACCGGAGAGGGGGTGGTGCGTGTAAATGGGCCTTTTCGAGTTCTGAATCCACGTGTCTGTGAGATGTGTCCCATGAATCAGATTGGCAAGGGCGCGGCTGTTTTGAAAATTGCCAGTTGTGTCAACGGGGTCGAGGGCACAATTAAAATCTCCCCCGGGGATCATGTTCTCATGGTCAGCATGTAGCAAGAAGGGCAGTTCTGTGTTATACAGTTGCCCCCTTTCAGTCCTCCTTGACATTACGTAGGGGGCGTAAATTTTTACCAGTCGGATTCCTTTGTAGTCTGCAGCAGTCGCGCTTCCAGTGAGCAATGTGGTGATATTGTGTCAGGTGAAATTCCTTTCTCGCCATTTTGGCTGTCCCCCTCATGTGAGCGCCTATGCTGTAGTATGTCTTATATCCCCTCATATTTACCGAGTCCATGCTGGTAATTTCCTGCAGGAATAGTATATCTAGTTCACGTCGCCTGATGTAGTTTTCCAGCATCCCCCCCCTCGTTTGTGTTGTGATGCTATTTCTGTTAAGCGCGGCTATTTTAATAACGTCCGTCATTCAGGTGATAGTGAAAATGAGTGGGGCAAATGGTAGCAACGCGACACCTTCCCGTTTTTATGGGTCCCACGTCTCGTCATACTTCTTGTCCGCTCATGTGTCAGAGCTCCTGATGTGTCGTACCGCATCTTTTTGGGTCGTTTTGGACCTGTCCTCATCTCCTCTTGGGTCCGTTCCCCGTCTAGTTATGTCGTGCTAGCGTCTGTTTCGTCCACTATCACGTCCTCGTTGTCTCTGTCCACGCTCAGCTCTTGCCTGGGCCATGCTGGGCCCATGATACCTATAGGGGCATTCTTACCTTGCAGTCGTTCGTACTCCTGCGCAGACATCCGAAGCGGTTCCTCCTCCTTTACTTCCGTGGCGGTCACTGCCTTCAATGGAACTGGACGCTGTGTTTTGGTGCTGATGCCGGTTCTGCGGCGCGTCGTCGTCAGCTGATCATCTATGTCGACGTTCGGGGTCACGAATGGTTCACACGTGTGTTGGTCCGGCTTGTGAGCATATGCGTCCGTTTTTTGTGTGGACTGCTCCCTAGCGCACTCCTTGTCAGTTGACGGTATTCCCTCGGTTCCGTCCCTCTTGGCTTTCCGGGGTGTCCCCTTATAATGGTGTGAACGTAATCCTCCGTCAGTTTAATGAAGATCTGCCGTTTTCGGCCATCTATTTGTATCACGCTTACCTTCTGTTCTGGAAGTCGCAGGGTTTCATGAATCCATCCATGAATGTCGAAGGCAGTGATCCATGGGCTGGTTGGATCGAAAGTACAAACGATCGTGTTTTGACGTGCAGCCATTCAACTTCACCACTCTACTCCGTTCACGAATCCGTTTACTCACTCCGCTTTCACTCTCTCAACTACCTCTCACATTCAGTCTGGAGGTTAGTCGCTCCGCACACAACCTTCCGTCTCGGAAGTTGGCAGTGGACTGGACTCGAACCAATGTAATTTGTTTCCGAAGAGTATTGCCATCACGCGTTAACGCGCTCGTTTACCTCCGGGTGCGGAAAACAACCACCCTTTCGCAACATCCATCCATGGGAGCAGAGCTAGCAAGCCACACGCCTCGGAAAATTAATGACCATTAATTCATGTTTTAAATTCAAATTAAGCGAATGTATTGGTGTCTTTGGTTAATATATACGCGGCGTGATTAATTGTAATGAATGGACAGAGAAAGGCCATGAATTCACAAATATGGGAAAAGTAAAAGGACTCGAATTATGATGGTAACTGTAGGTCACGTGACTTCCAGTTCGGGACTTACAAAATTTCCGGCCGCTTGATTTTTGTTGAACAGAGGGTACATCAAGAGAACATAAAACGCGTTTGTGCAGCCAAACCGTAGTGACGTATGCATGAAAACATTCACAATTTCAACAGCAGATTTTCAGTGGCTCCCCAAGAATGATGTTTAAATGTTTGTATATATGTAACCACATCTATCGCCCTGTATTATCAATATGTTTTAAAAGCTGCCGATGTGAATTCTTGAGGGGCTTTACGCTGCGTAGTTTTAGTAGCAGTTCATTTAGCGACGCGCTCCGTATTTAGACTACACAGAATCTGTGGAATGATAAGTTAAAAGGAAAACCGACGTACTCGGAAAAAAGACGGGCCACAGTACCACTTCAGCCACCACAAATCCCATATGGCATTCCCTTGGGTCGACGGTTCTGAAGCGAGGTCGCGTGGAGTTCAACAACAAATAAAGACCTTGTATTTATAAATTCAATATTACATTATTCATTAGCTTACGTAGCTAATATATTCAAATGCAGATATTGAAATGGAAGCAGTCGCAAAGGAATTACGACATAAAGCTGAGCGTCGCTGCGGGAATTACTGGGAGTGGCTGTGTGCAAGTGTCAGCGACAAGTAATGAGCTCTAGCGTGGACATCGACCGGTGGGAGGGTACTTGAATGACCCGAGGGCTAGAGTCTGAGGAGAAGAGAGAATCTTCCCATAACATGAGTAGGTAGATCTTATGACTGATAGAGGACATAGTGTGTCACAAGCTCTATGCAGATTGCCCTTCAATATTGCCCCTGGTGTACTGTAACATTCCCTCCGAACTCGTGCCTGTCCCCGGATCCACACCTCATTATCCCAACACCATTAGCTGGAGGCAGGGTATCTCCCAAACAGTGAAACTTTGCCAATATTTCACTCCCTCGCTCTGCACCGTTCTCTTGGGCTATAACGATTTGTTTCACTACACAGAGTAATATTTCTCCTCTACATTTTGTTCACGGATATTTCAACTTCCCGTGTTTCTTGTATGACAACGAAAAACATATAGGATATGTACAATTAGTGATCTGCATGAATTATTAGACACCTTGTGACCGCCACTAAGCTTTAATATTTCAACATGTTTAGTTGGCAGGTAACATTTTTAAATTACGAATTTTTAAAAATAAATGATCTGTACTGTATTTTTACATATCTTGACATGAGGAAGGTGTGTGCAAAAATGGTCCCAAAGGAGCTCACCGAAGAACAAAAGCAAAGAAGAGCTTTTAGGTACTAAACGAATAACTGTGTTGGAACACCCTGCTTATTCACCGTATCTAGCCCTCAGCGACTTTTTTCTGTTCCCGAAGATAAAAGAAATATTGAAAGGAAAGCATTTTGATGACATTGATGACATCAGGAGTGTTACAACGGCAGCTCTGAAGGCCATTCCACAAAACCAGTTCCAAAATTGTTTTGAAGAGTGGATTAGGCGCTGGCATCGATGCATAGCTTCCGAAGGGAGTACTTTGAAGGCGACCACGGTGGTATTTAGCAATGAGGTATGTAGCACTTTTACCACGATGAGTTCGCGAACCTTATTGTCAGACCACGTAAATGAATAAAAGTATCTTATATACATACATATTTGGGCCACTGCTGAGGCCATCCTCCGGGAGGTGTATTACAAAGAACGTACATTACGAGATATTACAAAAGTAGGTTTCATTACCATATCCAACTTCTTCGCACTCCTTTAATTATCTGCTATAAAAGCCATGTTATGCAATTTATACCTTAAATAGGCGACACATACATTTTCTTAATTGCATTCAACCGACAGCACCTGCTGAGGATCTGCGAGTGTATGGTACTAGCAAGCGACACAGTTTATATACTTGTGCAGAATCGTAGTAGTGGGCTTAGTTTGTTCATTTTCCTGATGAAGGTACGTACTTCCTTGATTCTATGGCACTAAGCTAATATTGGTATTGTTCTAAACGCACAAGTACTGCTCTTAGGTTTCCCGTTACATGTAATTAATAAATGCTTGCACCTTGAACAGTAGCTAAAGCAGCGATAAAATGACATCCAAAATAGAAAATGTATACAATTAACATTATAATTAACAGAAACGTACGCCATTACAATACGCCAATACAATAAAAGAAAGGAGACGAGGTTTAGGCTTTGTTAATTGTGAGCATTAGACAAAAAAATTCGTACACTAACCTAGAAACTTCCATACTGTGGGTCAAGAACCTAAGGGAAAGAGACGTAATACCCAATCGCAGATAGAATAATACTATTAAAATGGATATAAACCGTCTAAAGTCCTGCAGTAACTATATTTACACCTGCTGTAGTAAATAAAAAATTTGTATTTTTCTCACGCGGCGTGTCCAAACTGTTTCGTATGATTCTCACAACACACAGATTATGCAAGATTTCAGCCTCTACTTAGAGTGTTTGACCGTCAAAAGGAAGGCAATACTTGCGGAACTATTCACCCAACGACGAAGCATAATATCGCACAAGACTTGAAATTTTTTAGCACTGATTATATCCCTAAAACTTCATTGACTGCATGCATCTGTTTAGTTATGAGTATTTGTGAGGATAGAGACACCAAAAACATCAGTTCGTACGTGTGTAAGTAGCAGCCCGTAAGGTTTCTTAAGTCGGTTCTTTAATTCTGTACAGGCTATAGCCCCTACTGCTAGAAGAACACGTCTTCTTATTTCGGTTCTCACCGGTATTGAAATGTATAGTGAGGGAAGCCCGATAACATACACTTCTTCGGAATTCGTATTTTCATTCGTCACATTCCATGTGTCCGTTTTCACAGCGCGAGAGCAAAGTCGATTTGACAATTATTATCGAAGAATCCGCATCGAAACTGAAGAAAATAATTAACCCCCTGTGTTATAAGTAGGACAGGTCTCTGTTGTCGTACTGCACCCAACTCAGTGTTCCCAGTTCTGAAACCAAATACAGTCAACATACAACAGAAGTAAAACAAGATATAAGAGCGACAGCACAGATTTTATCTCTGTTACTTGCCTGCAGCAGAATCGACTCAAAGTTCATAAAACAGAAATGACATGTCACACAAGCCTGGCTGTAACTTCAGGAATTATATTTCTCTCCGGTAGCAATCCCATTAAATGTTCATATCAAGCACAAGATTTATCTTCACATGATGTTCAGTAATCACTTCTCAAAAGACACGAAGAACCTAACTCTGTAAATATACGTATTGTTTCCTACAGAAAAGTTATTAATAAATTTTTTATCAAATATTTTTTGTATCGTCTACATTTTCTTCTCGAGAATTCTAACGAACGGCATTCGAAATTAATTAAATCTTTCAAGCCTAAGATTTGAATTCTACGTATTAAAAGTTCACTTGGTAACGGACAATAAACACATTACGTCTTAGATATAACTCATCAGTGACATAGTACTGCACAGAGAATAATCATTGTTTGTTCTCCAGAAATACAAAACACATAAATGCACTGCATAGGCATATTGTAGAATTTCTGAGTGTTAAACCTGGCGGCACATAAAGTAACCACCAAGCTTTCAAGGATTAATCAATGCAAACAAGAGACCTACTGTACACCGAAAAGCAAAAGTGCTGACTTTGAGGTTCTCAGAGCAGTGTTGATGAACAGTCATGTCTTCTTAAACTCCCATAAAGATTGAAGCAGAAAGATCCTCCGAAACGTCTGTAACTATTTACAATTTGACATGCCATCTTATCTCAAAAGACTGGAATCTTTCTAAATGATAACCGACTTTTCGCAGGGGCTTGTTGTCTCCATATTCAGAGTAGCCCAAGGCAGTCTGAGGCAGTAAGCTCTTCCGAAAGTTCCGTACATATTTAACAACAAAGTTTCATGTACTGAATAATACCACGGAAAGTAGAATATGCGAGTAACAAATTTAAATTCTAAATCAGACATGTAGAAATATTATTTTCAAGTGAACGCGATAATTGTTAGTCATGTTATTTACTTTAGAGAAGCCGCAGAAATAAGATTTTTTTTTTGTACTTTTATATTTAAAAACATTCTAACATTCACATAGTCATAACTGCTGCACTGTGCGATTTACAGAATCGAGTGGTCTGAAAACACATCTATCGCTACAGACCTAAAAGTACGCCATCACGTTTACCAGATCACAGTCAATTCATGAAAATATGTTGGTACCTACTGTGGTTTCTAAGGTGTAAATTTGCACACACAACCTTCCGCACATCTTGCAATATCGTACAGTAGCGCCAACTTCTCCTGCAAAAATATCGGTCGAGTAATCTAAAATACGCGCTCCGAATGTAAGAGAGGGCAACTCATTTATATATGGTTAAATACCAATTCGATGCTGTAAGCATTCAGAATTAATACCAATCCTTTCTGGAACCAAATAGTTTATACTGAGTACTTACAGGATAGTTTTAAACACGCTTAGCCTTCAATCATGGAATATGGTGTGATTTAATAATAATAATATTATTTATTAACTGCAATCCGGTTGTCACCCAGTGGCAGTGGTTATTTTA
>JGI20166J26741_10871114_pt1 | contig 14883 bp, 9 predicted proteins | sample TergutCu122P5_FD_26741 | JGI IMG/M metagenome (IMG submission 26741)
GCTGGCAGCCACCTCTGGTTTTCCTGTTGACAGGAGCTTGTAAGTCATCGTAAAATGATAAATTGCTGAAATCGTCTTTTTATTACCCCAAGGAGGAGTCTTTTAGTGGCTAAAACCATCGATTCTCCTGTACTGCCTGGGGCGGCAGTGAAGCGCCGCAGCTTCGGAAAAAGCCCCGAGATCCTGGCCGTACCCAATCTTCTCGCCATACAACTCGATTCTTTCAAATGGTTCCAGGAACAGGGACTGAAAGACGTGTTCGCCGAGCTCTCGCCGATCACCGATCGTGACGAGCGCTATTATGTGGTGTTCGGGGACTACAGCTTCGGTCATCCCAAGAACAGTATCGATGAGTGCAAGGAGAAGGGTCTGACCTATCAGTCCTCTCTGCTCGTCAACGTCTCGGTCATCAACCGCGAGACGGGCGAGGAGCTCCAGAAGAACCTCATCTATCTGGGGGACTTCCCGGTCATGACCGATCGCGCGACCTTCGTCATCAACGGCAGCGAGCGCGTCGTCGTGAGTCTTCTGCAGCGCTCGCCCGGCGTGTACTTCGCCGTCTCCGAGCGTCGTGACAAGGACGAGTACTACACGGCCGAGATCAAGCCTCATCGCGGGGCCCCGCTCTCCTTCGAGGTCGATCGCAGCGGTGGCATCCAGGCCAACGTGAACCGCAGCCGCAAGGTGCCGGTCACGATGTTTCTGCGCGCGGTCGGCGTCGCAGAGACCAACGAGGAACTGCTGGAGCGCTTCGAGAACGCGCCGGCGATCGTCAACACCCTCGAACATGATCTGACCTCCAATCGCGAGGAGGCCCTGCTCGAGCTCTACAAGCGCCTGCGTCCTGGCGAGCATCCGACCATCGAGTCGGCGACCAATCTCATCGAGAACCTGTATTACAAGGAGCATCGCTATGATCTGGCCCGCGTGGGGCGCTATCAGGTCAACAAGAAGCTCGGCCTGAACTTCGGCGACGAGCAGACGGCGCTGACTCCCGATGACATCTTCAAGACGGTCGCGTATCTGGCGCACCTGGCAGCCCACGACGAGGGCTATTCGATCGACGACGTCGACCACCTGGGCAACCGTCGGATATCTACGGCCGGCGAGCTGATCCAGAACCAGTTCCGCATCGGTCTGTCGCGCATGGCGCGCACGATCTCCGAGCGCATGACGACCATGAGCCCCGATGACATCGCGCCGGAGAACCTCATCAACATCCGCCCGATCGGCGCGGCGATCAAGGAGTTCTTCGGGTCCAGCCAGCTCTCGCAGTTCCTGGATCAGACCAATCCGGTCGCCGGCATGGCGCACAAGCGCCGCCTCTCGGCCATCGGTCGCGGCGGCATCCGCAGCGCCCGCGAGGCCAAGATCGACGTGCGCGACGTGCACCCCAGCCACTATGGCCGCATCTGCCCGATCGAGACGCCGGAAGGCATGAACATCGGTCTGATCGGCAGCCTGGCGACCTTCGCCCATGTCAACAGCTACGGCTTCATAGAGACGCCGTACCGACGCGTCAAGGGCGGCAAGGTCACCCGGGAGATCGCGTTTCTGACGGCTGACCAGGAAGAGAAGGAGATCATCGCCCAGGCCAACGAGCCCTTCGACACCAAGACGGGCGCCTTCTTAAACGAGCGCGTCCTCTGCCGCGTCAAGGGCGCGGGCGTCGATGGTCAGTTCGGCGAGCCCGAGGAGCTCCTGCCTGAAGATGTGACGATGATGGACGTCAGTCCCCGGCAGATGGTCTCGGCCGTCACCGGGCTGATCCCCTTCCTGGAGCATGACGACGCGAACCGCGCGCTGATGGGCGCGAACATGCAGCGCCAGGCTGTTCCCCTGCTGACCCCCCACTCTCCTCTGATCGGGACGGGCATCGAGGCCACGGTCGCGGTCGACTCAGGTGAGGTCACCTGCGCGCTGCGCGCGGGTACCGTCAGTTCGGTCGATGCCAGTACGGTGGTCGTCACCACCGACGACGGCGAGACCGACGTCTATCGCCTCCCGAAATTCCAGCGCTCCAACCAGAGCACCTGCATCAACGGTCGTCCGATCGTGGCCGAAGGCGACCGTGTCGAGGAGCAGACCCCTCTGGCCGACGGCCCTTCGACCGATCGCGGCGAACTTGCGCTCGGCACGAACCTGACGGCGGCTTTCATGCCCTGGGAGGGTTATAACTACGAGGACGCGATCATCGTGAGCGAACGCATCGTGCGCGACGACATCCTCACGTCGCTCCACATCAAGGAGTATGAGATCGAGGCGCGCGAGACCAAACTCGGGCGCGAAGAGATCACCCGCGAGATCCCCAATGTCGGCGAGGACATGCTCGCCAACCTCGACGAGCGCGGTATCATCCGCGTCGGCACCGAGGTCCGCGACGGCGACATCCTGGTCGGCAAGGTCACGCCCAAGGGCGAGTCGGTCGACCCGACCGCAGAAGAGCGCCTGCTGCGCCAGATCTTCGGCGAGAAGGCCCATGACGTGCGTGACAGCTCGCTGAAGGTGCCGCACGGAGTGACCGGCTGCGTGATCGAGGTCCAGGAAGTGAACAACCTGCAGGAGGGCGTCGAGCTCAAGCGCGGCGTCAACGAGATGGTGCGGGTCTTCATCGCGCAGAAGCGCAAGATCCAGGAGGGCGACAAGCTCGCCGGCCGTCACGGGAACAAGGGCGTCATCTCGAAGATCCTGCCCATCGAGGACATGCCTTTCCTGGCCGACGGGACGCCGGTCGACATCATCTTGAACCCCCTGGGTGTGCCGAGCCGCATGAACGTCGGCCAGCTTCTGGAGACCAACCTGGGTTGGGCCTCGAAGTACGGCTGGACCGACGCAGACCAGCAGAAGACATCGGTCGAGGGCCATATACCGGTCTCGACGCCGGTCTTCGACGGCGCGCGCGAGGGCGAGATCTCAGACATCATGCTCAAGGCGAACCGCAACATCAGGCTCAGGGCCCATGAGCGCTTCAAAACGGCGACCCTGGACGCCTTCATCCCCCAGATCAGCGAGCATGGCAAGATCAAGCTCTACAACGGACGTACCGGCGAGCCCTTCCAGCAGGAGGTCACGGTCGGCGAGATCTATATGCTCAAACTGCATCACCTGGTCGACGACAAGATCCATGCGCGCTCGACCGGCCCGTACAGCCTGGTCACTCAGCAGCCGCTGGGAGGCAAAGCCCAGTTCGGCGGGCAGCGATTCGGCGAGATGGAGGTCTGGGCGCTCTACGCCTATGGCGCCGCCTATCTGCTGCGCGAGATGCTCACCATCAAGTCAGACGACCTCAACGGCCGTGTGAAGGCCTATGAGGCGATCGTCAAGGGCGAGAACATCCCGGAGCCGGGTATGCCCGAGTCCTTCAACGTACTGGCGACCGAGCTCAAGGCCCTGGGTCTTAACATCGAGGCGCTGACCGACGAGGGCGAGCACATCGAGCTCTCTGAGGTCGAGGACTCCTCAGGCGCCGCCGCTCCCTACCCCGGATTCAGCAACATCCTTGATGAGCTGTCGGCTGATACCCGCCAGGCGCTCATCGAGCATAAGGCCAGCGAGGACATGAGCTGGAACCTTGACGCGCAGCCCGCGGGGGCTGACCTGGCAGGGATGCCGAGCGTCGAGGTCAGTTTCGAGGACCTGCTGTCCGCTGACCAAGCCACTGATGAGCTTGCGGAAGACGAGGAAATGAACATCGATTTCTCAGCCCTGGGAGACGGATCCGGCGATGCTGGTGAAGACCCGGGTACTGACGAGGAGGGATAAGCCGTGCCGGATGTTGATGTGAACAGTTTCGATCGTCTTCGTATCAGACTGTCAAGCTCAGATGAGATCCGCAGCTGGTCGCATGGTGAGGTTAAGAAGGCTGAAACGATAAACTACCGCAGTCAGAAGCCCGAGAAGGACGGTCTGTTCTGCGAGAGGATCTTCGGACCGACAAAGGACTGGGAGTGCTCCTGCGGCAAGTATCGTCGGCCCCGTTATCGCGGGGTGAAGTGCGAGCGCTGCGGCGTCGAGGTCACGCGCGCCAAGGTCCGCCGTGAGCGTATGGGCCACATCGAGCTTGCGAGCCCGGTCGCCCATGTCTGGTACTCCCAGGGCGTTGCGAAACACATGAGCACGCTGCTTGATGTCAAATACAAGGATCTGGAGAAGGTCCTCTACTTCGTCGCGCCGATCATCACCACGATCGATGTGGAGCGCCGTGAGGCGGATTATCCGGACCTCGCGGAGGAACTGAAGGCTTCCCTTGAGGAGTACGAGCGCGAGAAGGCCGCAGAGCTCGAGCAGATCGCCGACGAGCGTGACAGTGCGCTCGCCTGGCTGCTCCGTGATTCAGACGATATCCAGGCGCTCTCGCTCCTGACCCGGGGCGCAGAGGCTCGGAGCCTGAAGAGCACGCTCAAGGCGGTCGAGAAGGGGGAGAAGGGCGCGGGCGAGAAGCTGGAGATGATGGCCGCCTCCCATGGCCTGGCCGCCAAGTTCCCCACCGCCGCCGCCAAGCTCGCAGCGCTGCGCGCCGGCGAGCTGGAGATCGATGCCACCTTCCTGCCCTATGAGGAACTCGATACGGCCGATCGGGTCCGTGCGATCATACGGGACAGCGCCGAGCGTTCCACCGACATCGAGGACGAATATGCAGAGCGCATCGAGGTCCGTCGGGAGGCCTTCGACGCACTGCAGCGCCTGCAGGTCAAGCAGCTCTTCGACGACGAGCTCGTCTATCGTGAGATGTATCGTCTCTACGGTCCGCAGGTCGCCAATGATGGTACGGTCCGCGACCCCGGCTATTTCACGGGCGGGATGGGGGCAGAACATGTCCGCACCCTCCTGGGATCGACGGACTTCACGGCCCTGCGATCCGAGCTGCGCGCCCAACTGCGCGAGGCGAACATAAAGTTGGAAGACGGCGCCTCGCTGCCCGCCTCGGTCAAGAAGATCGTCAAGAGGCTGTCGGTCGTCGACGCCTTCGTCCAGTCGGGGATCGACCCGGAGTGGATGGTGCTCGACGTCATCCCGGTGATGCCGCCGGAGCTGCGTCCGATGGTCCAGCTCGACGGCGGTCGTTTCGCTACGAGCGACCTCAACGACCTGTATCGACGGGTCATCAACCGCAACAACCGCCTGAAGAAACTCCTGGATCTGGGCGCGCCGGAGATCATCATCAACAACGAGAAGCGCATGCTTCAGGAGGCGGTCGACAAGCTCTTCGACAACCGCCGCGATGACCGACGCCAGGTCAAGGGCACCTCTGGGCGCCCTCTGAAGTCCCTGTCCCACTCGCTCAACGGCAAGCAGGGACGCTTCCGCCAGAACCTGCTCGGCAAGCGCGTCGACTACTCAGGCCGCTCCGTCATCGTCGGCGGACCGGAACTGAAGCTGCATCAGTGTGGTCTTCCCAAGCAGATGGCCCTTGAGCTGTACAAGCCCTTCGTCATGAAGCGGCTTGTCGACCGGTATAAAGAGGGCGAGGAGCGCGATGAGGCGCCCAACACCAAGGCTGCCAAGAAGCTCGTCGAGCGCCAGCGTCCCGTCGTCTGGGATGTGCTCGAAGAGGTCATCGCGGACCATCCGGTCCTGCTGAACCGCGCGCCCACCCTGCACCGTCTGGGTATCCAGGCCTTCGAGCCGGTACTCGTCGAGGGCAAGGCGATCCATCTGCATCCGCTCGTCTGTACGGCTTTCAACGCGGACTTCGACGGGGACCAGATGGCCGTCCATCTGCCGCTGTCGACGGAGGCCCAGGCAGAGGCCCGTGTGCTCATGCTGTCCACGAACAACATCAAGTCCCCGGCCAATGGACGCCCTCTGGCGGTTCCATCCCAGGACATGGTGCTCGGGATCTATCACCTGACCACGATCGTCGAGGGCAAGCCGGGGGAGGCTCGCGCCTTCCTGTCCGACAAAGAGGCGGTGCTTGCTTACGACAGCCGTGCCGAGCTCGATCTGCAGGCCAGGATCAGCGTGCGTATGACCCGTGACCAGGTGGTCCGCAGCAGCGCGGCAGACCGGGTCGGCACCCTGGTATCGGCAGGAGAACGCATCGAGACCTCGGTCGGAAGGATACTGTTCAACCGGGCGTTCCCGGAGGAGTATCCCTTCATCAACTACTCGCTCGACAAGGGCGCGATCGCGGCGATCATCGAGGATCAGGCGCTCAGGTATTCGACGGCAGAGACTGCCGAGATACTCGATCACATCAAGGACCTGGGATTTCACTATGCGACCCATTCCGGCATCACCGCCTCGCTCTATGATGCGATGATCCCCGAGAGCAAGCAGAAGATCCTTGACGCCTACGACAAGGAGTCCCTCAAGATCGAAGAGCAGTATGAGGCGGGGCTCTTGACGACGGCCGAGCGGCATCGTCAGACCATCGACATCTGGAACCGCGCGACCGATGAGGTCGGCGACGCGATGGTCAAGGCCTTCGATCCCAAGAACCCGATATTCATCATGGCGCAGTCCGGCGCCCGCGGTAACCTCAAGCAGATCCGTCAGCTGGCGGGGATGCGCGGACTGATGCAGTCCCCGAAGGGCGACGTCATCGATCGTCCGATCAAGACGAACTTCCGCGAGGGCCTGACCGTGCTCGAGTACTTCATCTCGACTCATGGCGCCCGCAAGGGTCTGGCCGACACCGCGCTCGGGACCGAGACCGGCGGCTATACCACCCGTCGTTTCCTTGATTTCGTGCATGACGCGATCGTGCGTTCAGAAGACTGCGGCACCCATGAGGGCGTCGAGGTCTCGCTCTATGCCGAGCATAACGGCGAGCTCGACACGAACCTGATCGGTCGCGTCGTCTCAGAGTCGGTCAAAGGCCTGCGGGGCAAGGTCCTGCTTGCGGCGGACGACTACATCACCTCGCTCGAGATGCTGGAGGCTTTCGAGGCCGCCGGTATCAAGACCCTGCGTCTTCGTTCGGCGCTGACCTGCCTGGAAGGGCGGGGGATCTGCCAGAAGTGCTATGGCTACGACTTAAGTAACGGAGCTCCGGTCGACATCGGGACGGCTGTCGGCGTCATCGCCGCGCAGTCCATCGGCGAGCCGGGGACCCAGCTGACCCTGCGTACCTTCCACACCGGCGGTGTGGCGGGGACCGACATCACCGAGGGCCTGCCGCTCGTCAACGAGATCCTTGAGTCCCCCAAGGCCAACCGCGTCTTCGCCATCCTCTCAGAGATCGACGGCGAAGTGAGCGCCATCGAGACCGATGAGCGTGGCAGCGTGGTGGTCGTGACCGGCCCCAAGCGCGCGCAATGGCGCAGCGCAGTGGTCAGCAACGAGTCGCGTCTGATCGTCTCTGTCGGCGACAAGGTCTGCGCGGGTGATCCGGTCACCAAGGGTCGTCCCTATGGGCCCGATCGTCTGAAGATCGTCGGCCGTGAGAAGATGCTCCACTGGATCATCAACGAGCTGCAGTCGGTGTATCGGGGTCAGGGCGTTGAGCTCAACGACAAGCACTTCGAGATCATCGCGGCGCGCATGCTCTCGAAGGTCAAGGTCACTGACAGCGGGGATTCGGACTTCCTGGTGGACTCCTACGTCGACCGGCTGCAGTATCTGGCGGAGAACGATCGGCTGGTCGCGGAGGGCAAGATCGCGGCTCAGGCCCACGACACGCTCATCGGGCCTCTCCAGATCGTGCGGGCATCGATGAGGTCGCTGGGCAGCGAGAGCTTCCTGTCCCTGGCCTCGTTCATGTGGACGACGACCGTTCTGGCGCAGGCTGCTATCGAGTCGCGCGAGGACAATCTCCTCGGCCTGAAAGAGAACGTCATCATCGGCAAGCTGATCCCGGCGGGGACCGGCATGAAGCACTACCGTAACGTTGAGGTCAGCTACAAGGGTACGAGTCTGGCGGGGGAGACTGCGACGAGCATCGAAGCGGCGCCCGACGCGCTGCGCGACGACTTCACGGCGATCGAAGCGATGAAGCCCGAGCCTGCTCAGTGGGACGTCGACCCTGATGAGTTCGTCCGGACCCTGTCCTGGAACGATGAGGATCTCGATGCCGACTTCGATGCCTCGAAGTATCTGGGCGTGAGCTTCGATCCTGATGTGATGCTGGGTGGGGGCAACCCAACGCTGTCTGACGACGCAGGCGCTGTCTTCTCTGATCTCGACGACCTGCTGGGCAGCGATCCTGCCGGCCAGACGACCGCTGACGCATCGGTCCTCAGCGCAGAACGGGAGGCGGCCTTACTCAAGACCGAGCTGGCCCCGGATCCCCTGCAGCTTCCGCTCAAGGAGATCGGCGTCTCAACGCGCTGGGCGACCAAGTTCGCGGAAGCAGGCTTCTCCACGGTGGCCGATCTGATGGGTCGCAGCGTGGATGACCTGCTCGACATCCCCGGCATCGGGGTCCGCGCGGTCGAAGAAGTCGAGACAGGGCTCAAGGCGAACAAGTTCCCGCCCCTGAAAGACTGATCACTCAGTCAGAGCAAGGATACGCCGAGCCGCCTGGAGTTGTTCCCAGGCGGCTCTTTTCTTGTCCGTGTCGTCCAGCGAGCCGAAGAAGTCATCGCAGACGGCGACCTTGATCCAGGGGAGTTGTGGGGGATCGGCCAAGATGTCGCGCTCAAGTAGCACGACAGCCTCGGTGTTGAGCGCGCGCACGTAGCTGCGCAGAACCGCCACAGAGAGGCAGGCTGGCAGTTCCGGCGTGCAGAGCAGGGCGGCCTCGGTCGCGCGCCAGCCCAGCGCCCTGAGCGCCTTGCTCAGGGCATCTCGCTCTTCGGCGCTCAATGTTGACCGCTCACGTCCGGTGACGGCCAGCACGGTCGCGTAGTACTGGTGTTCGACAGGCCCCAGGCTGAGCCCGTCTGTCTCGAGGCGTGCGACAGCGGTCACACGCATCGCGCGGTCAAGAGCGCTGATGTCGCGGGGATAGTGTCCGATCAGGTCCGTGGCGCCTGCTCCTTGAACCAGTTCCAGGTCGCCTGCAGCCCGTCGTCCAGTTCGACCTCTGCGTCCCACTCGAGGATGTCGCTTGCTTTATCAGCTGAAAGTATCGAAGTCCGCACCTCTCCTGCCGGCGCCTCGCCGTGTTCCTCGCGCTCGTGAAAGCCGGTGATCTGGCGCAAACTGATGAGCAACTCGGTCAGCGCGACCCCCCTCGCGGTGCTGATGTTGAAGGCCGGTCCGTCCGGGCCGGGGATGCTCGAGAAGCGCAGGTCATGGGCGATGAGCAGGGTCAGGGCAGAGACGACGTCACCCACGTAGACGAAGTCGCGGACCTGGGACCCGTCCCCGTTGACGATCGGCGCTGAGCCCGCAGCGATCCGCGAGCAGAAAGCCGCGACCACGCCCGCCTCGCCAGCGGCGCTCTGGCGCGGACCGTAGACGTTGGCGAAGCGTCCGGAAACGTAGTCGATCCCGGCAGGCCCCAACAGCTCCGCCAATAGAGCCTCCCCTGCAAGCTTGCTCGCTCCATAGGGGTTCTGTGGCGCCTTCGCAGATCCCTCGGTCAGCGGGATCTCAGCGGGATCGCCATAGACCGCCGCGCTGCTGGCGAAAACGACCCGCACGGCTCCGCATCCGATGGCCGCCTGGGCGACCGCGCGGGTACCGTCGAGGTTGATGCGGTCGTTTTCTGCCGGATCCGTGAGCGATCTGGTCACAGATGACTGGGCGGCCAAATGCACGATGACCTCGGGAGCGAAGTCCGCGACCACGCAGGCGAAGTCCTTATCGAGGATGTCCATCTTACGAAAGGCGCAGGCAGGATGGATGTTCTCGATCCGTCCGGTCGAGAGATCATCGATCACCATGACCTCTCCGTCAAGAGAGGTCAGATGGTGGATAAGCGCTGATCCGATGAACCCGGCTCCGCCGGTAACGAGGATCTTCACGGGCTGCCCTTTCTCCGATCTCCCTCCCGGGAGCAGGTGATGCACTGTGCGATAATGGATAACAGTACTGTAACATACCATGTTTGGATCCATGCGAAGTCTTCATACCATCATAACCACAGTGTTGCTTGGCGCGCTGCTCTGTGTGCCGGTCCCGGGCAGAGCGGCCCCGACGGATGCGACACACACCGCCGTCATACTCGAGGCGCAGCAACCGAGCGTTGCGACGACCTCGACGGGGTCTTTCAGCTACAAGGTCCGGGTGCGTCCTGCCGCAGACGCTGACAGCATCAGCGCGACCTTCGAACTGTTCAACGCTGACGGCAACGGCATCTTCCTGCGCACGACCTACTGGAACTTCACCGGAGAAGATATCGCGACACCCGATGCGGACGGGCGCTACTCGTACACGTTCACGCGGGACCTCGTCGGCCTGGCGCTGGGGGAGGGAAGGTATCGCTGTCGCTGTACGGTCGTCACGAGCACTCCACAGGGAACGTCGATCCAGACCCGAGAGAGCACACTGTTCGTGTATGATGCGTCCGCAGCGCGCTGTCCGGTAGCGCTGGTGCTGCGCATCGGGGCTCCTCCCCTGTGTCGCACAGACGGGGACTTCGCTTCTGACCCGGCGACCGGAACGGCCCGGCAGCGTACAGAGGAGCTCGGCCAGGTGGCAGATCTGATCCTGAGCGATCCGAAGCTCCACCTGACGTTGGCGCCCTCGCCTTTGCTGATCGAAGAGCTGGGAAAGCTTGCTGCGGGGAGCCGTTATGTCAACAGCGCCGGAGCCCTGGTCGCTCTGCCACCGTCCGATGCTGCTGCTCGCTATGCGGCCCAGGTCATCGTCCGTCTGAAGTCCGCGATCGCCACCGGACGGCTCAAGATCGCCTGGCAGGGCTACAGTGATCCGAACGTCAGCCAGCTGCTCGCCAACGGTCTTTCCGACGATCTGCCTGCTCAGTATGAGAAGGGCAGACAGGCCCTGCAGACGGTACTGGGAGTCAGTCCGATCCCGATGAGCGCCCCGTTCGGCGGGCGCGCGGTCGTAGGCGCGCGGGAGAAGCTTCGTCCTCTGGGGATCGAACAGATCGTTCCTGCCAGCTATAACAGGGTCTCCCAGTCACTTGAGGCCACGGATCTCGCTGAGCCGTTGGACGCACTCTTCGCCTTGCGCGGCAAGACGCCGGTAAGTCCGGTCGTGGTGGGTCTTCCTGAGGACCCGACGCGCGCGGCGGCTTTGATGCTGCGCCTGATCCGTTTGACGAGTACGCCCTGGATCAGCTTCACGCCCATCCAGAAAGTGACGCTGCGTGATCCCACGGCAGACCCCGGTCCTCGTAAGACGACGCTCGAAGTCCCGCCTCAGGACTTCACCGCCATCCGTCGCGCGCGCGAGGCAGCGATCGGGCTGACGGGGGCGGCGCCGGACGGGACTCAGGACGCCCTTGAGGCGACCCAGCTGTCGCTGGTCGCAGAGAACGCCTTTGGCCCACGACCGTCCAGCGGGGCGAACAGCACCGCCCCGGAGAGCTTCGCTGACGGGACCCTGCGCATCGTCGGGCGGACCTTCTCTGCCCTGAAGCTGCGGCTGAGCCCGGTGACCTTGGCCGGCAGTACCGGCGAGGTCCCCATCACGATCGCGAACAGCGGGAAGACAGCATTCAAGGTCCACCTGGAGTTCGCTAACAAGAGCGGCGGACTCAAGATCGATCCGACAAGGAGCCCGCTTCTGACAGCCTCGGGCAACAACACCCTCTATTCGGCGAACGTCCGTCTGTCTCAGACCGGGAGCAGCGATCTGCGGGTACGTCTGAAGGCGGGAAGCCATACCATCTGTGAAGATAGTGTCGCGATCTCAGCTTCCTATCTCGATACGATCGTCATCGTTGCTATAGTGGTAATCGTTGGCGTCGGACTGCTCCTCTACCTCTGGCGCCACGCACGCCAGGTCCAGAAAGGAGAGGGCAGTGCCTGAAATGAGGGCTCAGAGTAAGGCGATCGTCTTCGATACGAACGTGTTGTTGACCGATCCCCAATCGCTTTATGCCTATCCGGGCGCCCGTATCATCATCCCCGAGACCGTGCTCGCCGAGCTGGACAAGCTTAAGACAGCGCATGTCGATCCCGACCTGCGCTTCCGCGGGCGGGAGGTCACGCGGCTGATCTTCGAGCTGGCAGATGGCAGGTCACTGATCGACGGCGTCGATCTGCCGGAAGGCGGCAGCCTGCGCGTGGTCCCGTTCGAGTACAACAACCAGGCGCTTCCTGACGGATTCGCGACCAAGACCCCTGACGACAAGATCCTCGCGACGGCCTGGCTTATCGACGACGAGCTGGGCGACGGGCAGCAGGTGACGCTTCTGACCAACGACCTGAACATGCTGCTCAAGGCCCAGACGGTCGGTCTGGACGTAAGCCAGTTCAAAACAGGTGATGACATCAGCTTCGGCAAGCGCTATATCATCCGACCGTTCCAGCGCTATCGGGTCCCCTTGACCATCCTGCTTTTCGCAGTCGCGTTGTTCGCCGCCGCCGTCGTCTTGGGTATCACCCAGGGAGGACTCTTCCGGGCGCGTACGACGCCGGTCTCAACCGAGTTCCGAAACCTGCTCACCGCTGATCAGAAGGGCGCCTATGACGCGCTCCTCCTGCTTCAGGACGACCCGAAAGATACGGAGGCCATGCTGACCCTGGCGCAGTTCTTCTACGACCGGGCGACCGCTGACCAGAGCGCGGGCGACGGCGCCTCGATGATGGCCGACGCGAAGAACGGGATCAAGTACTTCACGAAGTATCTCCAGTATTACCCGACGGCAGCCGACGCACAGACCGACATGGCAGCCCTGTATTACTTCACCGGCAACACCGACCGGGCGATCCAGGTGGTCGCACAGGTCCTTGAACTCAAACCGGATCATGTCAAGGCCAACTACAACCTGGGGATCTTCTATCTTTTTGGGCAGAACAACCTTGATCAGGCGAAGAAGCAGATGCAGCGCGTCATGGATCTGACGAAGGGCGACGCAGCGAACAAGACGATCTTCGATCAGGCGCAGCAGATGATCAAGCTCATCGAGCAGCGTCGGCAGAGCACAACGCCCACGGCGACGGCACAGTAGGGAGTCATCACATCATGACGGTTCGAACGATCGATATCGCGGTCATCGGGGGCGGCCCGGCAGGACTGACGGCCGGCCTGTACGCGGCGCGCGGCGGCGCCGAGACGGTGATCTTCGAGCGTCAGGCGTGCGGGGGGCAGATCATCACGACCGAACAGGTCGAGAACTACCCGGCCTTTCCAGAAGGCGTCGGCGGCGCCGAGCTGGGAGAACTGATGACAGCTCAGACGCTCGCCCAGGGCGCAGAGATCGCCCTGTTCACCGAGGTCACGGCGATAGTGCCCGCAGACGGGGGCTTCCTGCTCGAGACCAACGATGCGCCGATGCATGCGCGCGCGGTGATCGTGGCGACCGGAGCGGTGCCCAGCAAGCTCGGCATCCCCGGTGAAGCAGAGTTCACCGGGCGTGGCGTCTCCTGGTGCGCGACCTGCGACGGGGCTTTCTACCGTGATAAAGTCGTGGCCGTCATCGGCGGGGGGGACGCAGCCCTTGAAGAGGCGATGTTCCTGACGAAGTTCGCGACCAAGGTCTACCTCGTGCATCGGCGCCATGAGTTCCGGGCGGCCCAGGTCATCGTGGACCGTCTCGCGCGCCACGAGAAAGTCGAGCCGGTCCTTGGCAACGTGCCGGTCGAGATCCTCGGGGATCCTGAGACGGGCAAGGTCTGCGGCCTGGTGCTGCGCGACGTGGCCGACGGCAGCGAGCGGACCCTTGTCCTCGACGGGGTCTTCGAGTTCGTCGGCACAACGCCGATCTCAGAACTCCTCTCAGACGGACTCGTCAGCACCGATGAGCGGGGCTATATCCGCACGGATGCCCGTGGCGCGACCGGCGTACCGGGGCTTTTCGCCGCAGGGGATGTCACGGAATCAACGCTCAAACAGGTGGTGACTGCCGCTGGGGCGGGCGCCACGGCCGGTTTCTCTGCGCTCAACTACCTGGAGACCCTATAATGAGAAGTGGGGACATCCTCACGAGAAAAGAAAGGATCGGAGATCATGGCAGAGCTGAAACAGATCACTGACGCAACGTTTGCAGCAGACGTTGAACAGAGCGCCGGTACCGTCGTGGTGGACTTCTGGGCGCCCTGGTGCGGCCCTTGTCGGAGCATGGAGCCGATCCTGAAGAAGATCGCAGCGGAGCACGACGAACTGACGATCGCGCAGATCAACGTGGACGAGAACCCGCAGACCGCGCAGAAGTTCGACGTCATGTCCATCCCGACCTATGTGGTCTTCAAGGATGGCAAGGTCGCCAAGCGCTTCGTGGGCGGCATGCCCGAGGGCCGTTTCCTGGCAGAGATAGAGAGTGTGTAGCATGTGTAGCGATGGGGTGAACCATAACCAATTCCAGATGATGATAGAGATGTGCCAGTCGCAGGTCGAGCTCGTTGAGGACTGGGTCAAAGAGCTCGCCCACCTGGCGGGGCATGCGGGTCTTGAGTCAGAGCGGGGACTCAGTGAGGCGATCACCGAACTCAAGAGCGTTCGGCGCCGCCTCGATCGCGCCTCAGAGGAGATCGAGAACAGCTCGAACTTCCCGGAAGCGACCGTCACCGCGCTCTGAATCCCTGCCGTGATCGGCGTGCCGTGAGCCGCAGACAGGGCTCTTCACAGAATCTACACTCATAAAACTTGACAATGGTGTACTCAGATAATACGCTGGAGTAGTGCTGACCTCAGTGAGCACGACTACACAGAAGAAGGAGTACATCATCATGAGTAAAGTATTGGGAATAGACCTCGGCACCACCAACAGCGCGATGGCGCTGATCGAAGGTGGGGAGCCGGCGATCGTCATCAACGTGGAAGGCGACCGCACCACGCCGTCAGTCGTGGCGTTTCGTAAAGAAGGCGAGCGTCTGGTCGGCAAGCCCGCCAAGAACCAGGCGGTGACCAACCCGGAGAACA
>JGI20166J26741_10872225_pt1 | contig 14880 bp, 10 predicted proteins | sample TergutCu122P5_FD_26741 | JGI IMG/M metagenome (IMG submission 26741)
CCCAGTTTGTCTAACAGCAATCCTTTAACATTTTTATCAGTAAGAAAGATTACAAACCCTACCGTATTCAGCTACAACTAAAAAAGGACAGTCGCTTCATCAAACGCGCTTTTTAGGCCTGTCACACAATTCGAACCCCCCCTCAAAAGATGTGGCAGTCCATGATCAGACGTGTCCATTCGTGCACTGATTCGGATAAAGGCCATTTTCAGTTTTGTAGCGAACTGTGACTTGATACACAACAACAAAACAACAGTCATTAAACTGAGAACGTGTACTGTCAGTTGCGAGTACAAATGTTGCTAAGGTACTTATTGCTGAATGCAGTGACACTCCAAACACACTCACTCCCACACACATGTTTATATGAACGTTCTTCTTTGTAAGTGAAGAACTCGGTACACCCTGAATATACCTTTTTCTGGGCCAGACGATTTATAAGGCGGCAAAAAGTACAAGAATATTTTTGCAGCTGTAATCAAGCAACAAAGTACTTCAGAGGAGATCTCCAGCACTTCCAAGTGACTCACAAAGGTCCACTTTCTTACTAGATGTATTGTTGTCAAAATTGGTCATTGGTTTTATCAGCGACTCTCTGTTTCTCTTGTCCAACACAATTCTTACAGTAACTGCCACCAATGACAGTCCCATCCTGTCACAGACATTTTAGTACAGAACAACGCAACTCAAGTGCGTTCCACGATCCGTTCAGGTCTTACCCACATACTAACTGCGCCGTTGATGTTGGGTTTCCCTGACCAGAACTCGCAAAGTCGGCTCCAAATTCTGCCACGCTGTCGTTACGGACAGTACACAATGGCAGACTCCAATGGCATAACGTTTATACCGAGTTTCGTGAAAATCAGTCGGCTTGTCCAGTCGATAAAGTAAAAAAAAAAAACACATGAGTCAGCTTGTCTACCCCACAAGCCTACAAAAAGCCCTTCTCATGAAACATTTACACATTCGACGAAGGAATAAACCACACCGACCAAGTTTATAAGGTAAAAGCAGCAAATTCGAATCCACCCAGCAAGTACGTTCGAAGATTTACAGCTGCTTCTACTTGCCCGTGCATCACGCTATGTTGCACAGCTCTAGGCCACCACGACGCCTCCCGCCCCGGCCATAAGACACAATGACTGACAGGACAAGCGCAAGCGCACACGCCCGTTCAACCATCTTTGTTGCAAATCCATCTACCTCCTGTCCTTACACTAATATTGAGAAGGCACCTTCGGCATTCGGTTTACAGGCGCTCCTCTCAAACACCCAGGTACTCCGGTCGTGTCCATGTCCAGCACCCATTTGCCATACCGTCCGTCTGACAAAGCAACATCTCAATATTCACTGCCGCAGACACAAAACAACGCGCCACTTCTTCAGCCTCGTCACTTCTGACCTCAGGTCTCACGCCACAAATTTTCAGTTTAGTGCAAAGCTAAAGTGTATCCAGAAAAACCTAACAGCGAACTGACGGATGTGAGTTTGTACATTCCTGAACACAGCATGAGACAGGCGATACAGTAAACCTTGTACAGCACAATGCGGTCCATATTTATCGCTATACAGATATGTCAAAGTGCCTCTGGAAAATAAATGGGAGGGTTGCGCTTAATCTGCAAGTCCTGGGTCAACGTACATTAAAATCAAATTCGTCCACAAGCTACCGATGCAGACAATACCAAATTTCAAAGTAAGGAAGGAAACGGTGAGAAAAAGCCAGAAAGTTCTAAGGACCGACAGCATGACAAACACATGCTGTTTCAGAGCAAACATGCTTTTTGGTAAGTTCACTGCGACTCCAACTGTAGGACGCTCTTTCCAGCTCAGCGAGTGGGCACAGAACGACTGAGAACAACCAGCATACGATGCTGGTACCCTGGAACCGGTTCCACGTCACACAGGCGGACTATTGCCGTCCGCTCAGGTCAACACACTAGCATCAAAGGTTCTCCTTTTTTCATAAAAGCCATCTACAGTTCGCAAAGTGGCTTCTTGGCACATTTCTTTCACTTGAGTACCGGCTTCAGTGTCAATCGCACTACTTTGTCCGAAGTAACAAGTAGACGTAATTCCCGGAATGTGCTGTAGAACGAACAACATTTCTAATGTTATACTGCACAAAACTTACAGAAATTACGAAACCGGAAATACAGCTTCATATTTTCTGTAACCTGCGTTTCCAAGAGAGGCTGCAAACTTACTGCCGTCGCAGCACACACAGCCCTGTAGATAGGCACTGGCAAGATTACCTTTGCAGATGAAATACAGAAAGTGGTGTAATAATGAGACAGCTAATTTGCCGTATGTTTGGATGTTTGAATGGTCAATTCGCCTCAACGCAATGGAGTGGGCCAATAATCCCCTAAGAGACGTGGTTCCTCCTGGTTTGTTATTTATCCTTCTCAGCACTCTAATTTTCGGATCGAAGCAGAAGATGGGCGGCCCTTTTCAAGCCTGCAAGATGCACCTACGCGAGGGTTGCAAATAAAACAAACCCTTTTGTGTGCTCAGAACGTGTTTACCGGACAGGGTGAGCAGGACAAAGGGCAGGTTACAAAGCGGTGCAGCACAACAGTGGCCGGATCTACACAAATAAGTGGCATAAAGGCATGTTTTCACAACTCCTGCATTTCCCCCGAGCCTTAGCAGATATGAAGTACGTTTTTTTTTTTGCGGCTGTGGAAAAAGAGACAAAGTGACATGAAAACGAAGAATTTTGCATAGTAAAGGTACAATTTTTCCCGCGAGCTACGTACTGAAATGAAGGTACAATGGCAGACGGTGTAAAGTGTAAATAAATTTCTGTCCGTACTTTCCACATTTATTGCCCGATTTCGACAAAATTCGGTATGAGAGGTCAGCACTTAATTCTGTGAGTGGCAAGCAAAAAAACATATTTTTCTTATGGGCATAAATAAAACTTCATCTATGCGTTTACCGTGAAACCGTACGGAGTTTTAAAAGGACAGAACGTCTTGGCAGACACTCTCTACTACCCCACTGTCCGCACCTGCCTTCTTGTGTCTGTGTTACAACATACAATCGGTTTGATACTAGGCTGCAACTGGTCATGCTGTGGACGAAGGGTCAGTAAATCATCAAATCCGGCCATTGCAGTGACGAGCCACTGCACAGCAAGTGTCACTCACACTTACAAAGGGCCACCAGCAACCACCGTCACCACTATCTGCTATACGCAGTACTTAACAAACCTGTATCTTCGTAACAAACGGCTGTTAGTTAGTACCATAAACACAGGGGGTCTCTCCGCACCCAAAGCGCCCTGCCCATGAATCCCTAGGCACTATATTCAAATGGGGTGCACAGAGAAGCCCAAAAGAAGAGCAAATCCCTAAAAATTCCCTCTTTCATTTAGTACAGTTCTTCCTACAGAAGGCCGCTGAGAGGCCGAAATACATTGAAAACAATATAAAAACGAGGAAATAGTACAGTATTGTAAACAACGATTGATTGTCTATCATTAGTTGTTGTCAGCAGAATCGGCACTTTGAAGAATAAATGATTTGAAGATTCTTAAAACTTGTGTGTTCAGGACAGCAGTGGGCAGTTCCAGTCAACAAGCTCCAGCAACAGCAGTAGCCAGTCCCCTAACCCACTGTTTCCCATGCTTTCCTGGGTTTGCCAACTGCGGTGTTTTTCCTGATCCCAACCGAAAGGGTTGCACAGATGATGCTGTAATGCAAAATGGGCCCACTGGCCTTTAACGCCGTGAATTGAAGCGATATATTTATAAACGTGAACCAGTGTGGTTGAGTTTCCTTTTCAAGTTCCAGTTTCGTACAGAAATTGCTGCTATTTTCACACTTTCGCGACCATCCCCAAAAGCGTAACACCAAGTGGATTTCTTCACACGGCTCGCCACAGCAATTCGTGCACTGAGAGCTGTCAAAACGGCGATCTATTCTAGCAACGTTCCGCAAACCGACGGAGCTGTTCCAACAGCGAGTTGTTCCAGCAGTACTTCACCAACATGATGGAGTGGCTTGCTGATGGGTCGGACCTCCCGAATAATGCGCCGGATAATTTCAGTGATTAAGCCCTGACGCGCTTGATTGATGCGCGTGGCTCGGCGTGAATGATACATATTAAAACCACAATAAACAGCTCCGGGCACACGCATGCGCGACTGAGGCCACTGCTGGTTATTCACTGCACCGTATACGGAACGAAGCACACTTTGCTGTAACAACCGTACTGTAATTATGCTGTCCAGAGTCCACTGCCACACACCAAGTTCAGGACGCTAAAATACTATCGTCGTTGACCGGGATAGCTCAGTCGGTATAGCGACTCGCTACGGGATGGACGGTTCGGAAATCAAATCGCGGTGGGGGGCGATATTTTCCGCACCTGTCCACACCTATCCTGGGACCCACCCAGCCTCCTATACAATGTGTACTGCGTCTTTCCCGGGGGTAAAGCGGCCGGGCGTGGCGTTGACCACCCAGCTACACTTAGTGCGGAGGCTAAAGAAAGAGCAGAGGTATACATTTAATCCCCCTCTGGGACTTCGTGGCATGTTCTGGGGCGAACTTTACCTTTACCTCTAAAATACTATCGTATTTCAGTGAGATTATTTTACTGTAATTGTGTGTTTACGCAAGCGCGTGGACGCACGCGCACACACATATTTTCCGCTGCCCATGAATTAAGCTCAAATTTATTTCGACGTCACAGCCACTATCGGATGACTACTCAGTGTGACAAACATCAATTTCCGTTAGTAACCTACAGCCCAGACTTCACAATTTTTTTTCCTAAAGTACTTTCTACTCCAATAAATATTTGGAGACTTGCGGGGCGAAGACGGAGAAAGCGTATTTGGAACAGTGACTAGACCACGGGCTGGACGTTCGAAGAACCGTGGTTCGCATCCCAGCAGAGGCCAGGGGTTTAGACCGGCTCTAAAGAACACTCGGTATCCTATTAAAGGGGTGAGTAGGGAATTTCTTGAGGGTGAAGGGCGTCAGCTCAACCACTCAACCCAGGGCTGTCACTGTCGGAAGCTGCACCACCACTCCCTTGCATAGGGCCAACTTCAGCTTCACCGTACGTTCGCACTAGGCTCGGGATGCGCCAGTAACAAGCGCATAATGTTCGGTACTGCTTTTATTGCTTGTTCATGTCTCATTCTGAACACTGTCAACAGCTAAGATGGCGGATGAATACAGTATGAGCACTGATGAAGTGCTGGTGGAATAACATTACTGACAGGAGAACAGCGAAGGTGTCGGAGAAAACCACGATCCGGTGCCACTTTTGGGGGGGGGGGGATTTTAAACAAAATTCGCAATGACTCAACAACTGTCAGTACGTCAGCCACGTTGCACCTTTTTCAGAAGAAGTGCGAACAGTTCAGACGCTGATAGCAGGTCGAAGAAGACGGGTGGGAGGACATGAAGCGTAATCTGGTGTCGCTTCTGACCAGGCGCAGGGCGTCTGAACAGCGCCGGCAACGTCGTGAAGACGTGACGAAGACTTGGCTTTACACACAGGAGAAACACTTGCGATGTGAAAGGAACTGGAAGTAGGTGGCCTACATAACGACGACTGAACAGCAGGGTAGGTTACAGGGGACAGGACTGTGAATGGACTGAAAATACAGCGCAATGAACACGTCACACCCCGTCTTCATGACCTAACGGAGATATCGCTGGCAAGGATTGAAGACAGCTGCTACGATCTTGTGAGGGGTGGGATTCGAAATACGGAATGCTGGAATATGAAGTGTCATTACTATAATGAGTGATTGGGACGATTAGCAGTGAAACATCCTGCAACGAAATGTTACGATAATGAGAAATGGATTAAGTTGGCTAATTATTAGGCCTCGAGATACCGCAAGGGTTTTAAGTTCTTGGTTAAATAATATTACGAGGCTAGTTATAACGACACAAATCAGTTGGACGACATGAGCGGGGTTATTACAAAGGGTGTATGGCTGCACTGTTACCACAAACATGGAGCTCAAACGAAAGATGTGCCACTCTTCACAGCCAGAAGTCAATTTCTTGGAACAGTCTGAGAGCATCACAGGTGAGGTTAACAAGTTCCTGAGTAAGAAACATTCACACAACAGGTGAGCGCGCAGGCCTCGCATCTGGCAAGCGCTGATCCACCATTCGTCGGCATGGCAACGCTTTTCGGAAAAGATTAATTGCTAACGATTAAGGTCTGCCGGATACATCCCGACTCAAATCAAGAGAATGATCAAACTTCATCAAAATTAAACTTCTGCTTACACGACTTAATCGGCTCCATCCGAAAATTCGGGGGATGTGAACCTACGTAGGAACGGGGCACAAAACTGGAGGTGCTACCAGAAGTTTGTAGCATATCACCGCCAAACAATATACATGGACTGTGACCGTCGTTAGGTTGGCCGACATAAATGTCACGGGATTTGCCACTACCTTCGGAAGGCGACAAGTTGACAGGGTTCCATTACACCGGTGGACGGTTCATTGTTTTCTTACTTATAATATTACCAGTGGCGATGTTTGGAACCGAAGCCGGCAACCTTCAAACGTAAGGTCAGTAGGCCAAACATTTGGCACAGATACAAGAAAAGGACAATAGGCCTCCATCGGAACAAACCTTCCATTTGAAGATACGGACATCATGACAGACATATCGCCTGCAGACGTGAAGATTAGCTACTAGAACCATTTCGTTACGCGACTGTCAACAGACGACATAGCAGCAGCTCGGTGAAGACATCACGTTGATAAATTTGAACGAAATGCAAAGGAGAGTTGAAGGTTAAAATGAAAACAATAACGGGAAAGAATTACTTAACACTTGAGGGAAATCAGCATTGCAAAGGGAAACGTGTAATAAGGCACGAACATCGAAAGGAGTGCTATCATGGGAAGGAGAAAATGTTTACATCAGTGCAGAATACAAGCAATCAAGGACGGTACATAAAGAGGTGAGAAAAGGAAGGAATGAGTAGCATGGAAAATACACTCACATACGGAAAAGCGACAAGTTACATAAACAAACAAAAGGAAATTAAAGTTTCTTTTTATCCGCTCACCCCTCGTCGCATTCTCATAGAAGTAACACATCGGTTTTCAAGTTGGGGGTGGGGGGTCAAACATGACAGCTTGGATCAGCGGATAACGGAAAAGCCATGACACGTTTCACGGTATCCATGTGTGCTGGCTACAACGGCTTGGACGGGCCTACATCTTGCGAATTGCGTGTGTCAAACTGCCGTTTGATACAGCGCAACGTACATCGTTCCTTTAAAGTATGCACCACGTGTCACACCACAAAAAACACAACAGGGCTCACATGCAGTGGATTTCCGAATTTACATTTTAAATTTCTAACTTATTTTGCCACAAACCTGCGGTATTGCGAGCGGCGATACTGTTTGTAGCACCTTACTAACTATGAACATTGACCGGCCGGCAACTGACTACTGCCAGCAACAGCATGCTGACATGCTAGTTACAACTCGCTGCACAATCTCATGTATTCATGACACGACCCTAGTAGCTAGGCGACGAAAAGATACCAACAGAGCAGAGGTGAAAAAACAGAAGAGGCAATTGAAAAAACAAGACGTCGAAATAACGTAAGATCAGCAACATAAGGAACAAATATGCCATACCAACGTGGTAAACGCTGCTGGTGGAAGACATCGTGAAGGGACAGACTCTACTGCCGACGTTTCGAAGATACCAGTTGCCTCAACCTGCATGACCAAGTGAATCGTATAATCCTGCCAATACTTACTACAGGTCACACAGAGGTAGATGGAACCACTTGAATTTGTTTCGTCAAGTGACAATCAGTGGGAAGTGAAAGAGACAAATACTCGTAGTTCCTTAAACTTCTCCGAAACGTCCGCTTTACCGCACAATTCTACACAATGCCATCACACACATCAAAAATGAGCAAAAAAAATTCCGAACACAACCAGAAGTACCGATGAACCGAACGTAACACGGACGGAGTACTGCCGGGCAAAATCCGTAGCACGTATTTTGGTGGCGTCACGGCAAGAGGAGAGGACAGCCAGCACGGTGGGGCAGCTGGACTACACAACGGTGTTACTGTCATTGTCATCAGACGGTGTACGCTCACTGCTTAAGACAATACATACAGTTTTTGTGTTTCCAAATAAACGAACTTTATCTGATTTAAGCTGCATAAAAAGTTTAGGACATTTTTGGTACCATCGAGCGGTTCGCTGATACGTTTTGACGGACTGTTTGGATTTCTAATATTCTTGTAAGTTACCCGGAAGATAGGGGGTGAGGTTTTCCGCACCCGTCTAGACCCGGCCTGGGGCCCAACCAGCCTCCTATACAATGGGTGCTGGGTCTTTCCCGGAGGTAAAGCGGCCGGGGCGTGGCGTTGAACACCCACGCCCATCTAGCGCTGAGGTCAAAGAAAAAGTAGAGCTATACATCTATTCTCTCTGTGGGCTTTCGTGGCCTGTTGTGGGACAAGCTTTACCTTTACCCTGAATATGGTCGCGCGATCGAAACATGCAAGTACGTGATGAACACACTTCACTACACACACCTGCTTTTGTTGGTAATGTTATGTACATTGAGTTATAGATTTAAGGCACGGACATGGAACAAGTTGGAACTGGTGAGTGAGTGGGAGAACCGGCGGTTTGTACCTAAATTCCGAAGTAAAGAACGCCTACGCTATCTTGAAACGTTTCAGTCAATACGGCGAGGCAGCAGAAATTACGTGTTGCTAACGACACAATTTGATGGCTCACGCTTTCCACAACACACATGGCTAGTACGTAGCGCACTGTACCTTCTCCTGATAGATCCATACCTTGTCATGTTCGTGATCATACACATGAAACACAAAAATACAGGTAATGTACGTATAACGTACACTGCATGCGTTCGCGTAACCACTGTTGTAGTGGAAAAGCGATAAGTATTACATAGTACGAGTGTTTGTGTCTGTAGCCTTAGGTATTCAGTGTGCAATGCGCACGAGCCGTATTACGTTGCTCCCCACATTATTCCACATTATCTCATAAACGACAAGATTTTCGTGAAAAAAAGTCACTGAACACGAAACGTGTGTTCTAATTTTCCCTATAATATTTCCGAAACATTTTTCACTCTAAGAAGAATTTAGCGAGATGTACACAGGCCTTCATGTTAAGTGCCCGTTATTCTTCTCAGGTTTTAATTAAGCTTGAATTTTCTCAACAGGTTTTCGAAAATTCCTCATATACCGAATTTTGTGAAAATCTGTCCAGTGGGAGCCGTGATGTCCATGCGGACAGACAGACAGACATGACGAAGCTAACAGCCGCTTTTCGCAATTTTTCGAATGCGCCTAAAAACCAAATTGAATGCGACAGTTTGTGGCAAAATTTCTGGACCTCAGAAGCATAAGGGTGTAAGTCCAGCTTTATATTTGGGGCAATACGTCAGTTTTGTTAGACCAATATGGGACTTAATGTTCAATTCTGGGTACCGCCACAAGGGACAGTGCTTGGACCGACAACAACCTGCTCCTTTAGTCAAGATCTGCCGTCACGTTCAGGTAATAAGACGTAATTAATTAATGAAAGACATGATAGTCTGAAATGTAAACGTTGAAGCAAAAGATCTGGAATCTAATTTTTATTTACCAGCGTGGGTACACCAGGCACAAACTGCGACGCGGAACTATGGAGCACATGTCGCTGGCATAAAGAGATGCCGACATGGCAGGTCATAAGAAGTCACAATCAAACACCACCCTAATAACCGACATATTCTTCTACACTGATCAGCTGCAACGAGGCGTGCAAGGTCAGTCGCTCTTGGGTCAAAGTAGCACATGATCTTCCATACTGTCACCAACAATTACTGAAACAGGGACACAGAAACTCTAGTGTCACTGTCAGCAGGTCAACAGGGAGGGTCACAATCACCACCAACAGCACATCTCAAGCAAGCATTGTGAACTTACATGAAAGGTCTCAGGTTCACACACCTTTAGGCGTGCAGACCACGGCCTTCTGTGATGTAACGCCGTGTAATTTTGTAGATACGTAGGTACCGACGTTTCGGAAGCAGTAGTCGCCTCGCACATTTTGGTGCTTATCTAGTCAACAGTACAACGTGACATTTTAGAAGACAGCCAATACGGACAGAAAGAGGACGAGGCAGCAGGATAAGAGAACACACTGTGTATATCTCGTGTTCAGTGTGCGCATCATCATCAACAAGCATCATGCAGTCTGCCTTACGACAGGTCCATTGCCTCTGCCAAAACTAGTTCTCCATAGTGTGCGATCCAGTGCCTCCTATTTCACTTGCCAGCATCTTCTCGTTTCTTTAAGGTTAATCACTAACTACTTACATCTTATTCCTCGCCTTCCTGTCCCGTTTATCTCTTCTTCAATAATGTTTTATTAACATGCGTTCCTATGGAACGTGTGACCAATCCAGTTAGCCTTCCTTCATTGCTTTCCATGTAGGATGATCCTCTCCCCTTAAGTCTCAATAATACTTCTTCAATGAACATGTAGCGTGTATGGGGGAGAGAAGAGGTGTATACAGGGCTTTGGTGGGGAAACCTGAGGGAAAAAAACCACTTGGAAAACCCAGGCGTAGATTGGAGGATAATATTAAGATGGGCCTTTCAAGAAGCGGGATGGGGGCATGGACTGGATGGACCTGGCTCAGAAAAGGGACAAGTGGCGTGCACTTGTGAATGAGGTAATGAACATTCGGGTTCCATTAAGTGCAGGGAATTGTCTGACTAGCTGAGAACCAGTTAGGTTCTCGAGAAGGACTCTGCTCCAAGGAGTAAGTAAGTAAGTAAGTAAGTAAGTATGTAGGTAAGTAAAAAAGTAAATACTTCTTCAATTTCCATACGATCGGTCCAGCTGATATTCTCCAGCACCCATATTTCGAAACTTTCGACGTGTTCCCGATCCATTGTTCGCAGTGTCAGCTTTTCACCACCATGTAACGGCTGAGCTCCAAATGTAGCACTTTACCAGTTTTCCACTTAAATTTAAGTCCAGTGCACAGCACATGCAAAATGAATTCGGGCCACGGATGCACGAGGCACGTCCGCACCATCAGTAGGGTACAATGCCCTTATCTGTCAGATATGAGTTCAAACCGGATCGGCGACCTTACCAGGCCCTCCTGGAGATTATGCTACCCGAACTGTGTCTCAGACATTCCTCTACGACTGTACCGAGGGCTGCTTGCATACTAATACAGCTTTAATGTTATGTGCGCTGCGATCAAGAGACATGATAGCTGGTCTTGCGGTGTACAACAGCAAATGCGTTAGGTCGAGGATCTAAAAACCAAGTGTGGCAAATTATACATCAACAAATCATCACACTACGATAGTTATTACAGATTGCAGCATGCGATTATCATCAGACTCGTGCTGTGGAAGATAAATTTCACATTCATTATTGCAAGGCATGCTGTGTGGTAGTATCCCAGCATAAACTGTTGGGTCAGTGTCATTACAGGGCAGTCATATCGCAGGTGGTTGGCCGTCCAGGGCCCACTGCTCGGTATTAATGCTAGGTACCCTCCTCAATAATTACACGCCAGTTGTGTGGGCCTCAACAAATTCCGGCCTTTATTGCAGTAAATTACTGCCATAAATACAAGACAAATTAGATGGGAGTATAATATTAAGACGGATCTTCAGGAAGTGGGATATGGGGGTATGGACTGGATCGAACTGGCTCAGGCTAGGGACAGGTGCCGGGCTCTTGTGAATGCGGTAATGAACCTTCGGGTTCCATAGAATGCGGGGAATTTCTTGAGTAGTTAAAAACCGGTTAGCTTCTCGAGAAGGACTCTGCTCCATGGAGTAAGTAAGAAAATAACAGAAGGCACATGCTGGATTTACGTTACGTTGCGGTGCGTTAACTGACAGCACGCTAAAGGCAGGACTGGCAGGAATGTGTCAGCAGACAGCCTCTATTCCGGGATAAACATTAAGGCACCAAATATCGGAGGCCGACAATTCCAAGTTCCGGAAGGACAACTTGTTGTGGTCGTTATGATGTTATCACCGTTCGCAGTGCTGTGAATGATCCCGACTGTCGCTCTGTACGCGCGTCTGTGTGTTTCCTGTTTCGGAAATGGGTTTGGCCATTTGTAAAGAAAAAGGTACATGCGCGTGGTTACTATTTCGGACATCGTCCATCGTCGCAGTCCAATTACCGAGACCAGCTTTCTCCGAAAGGCCAATCCGAGCAAGTTCTTCCGCTATTTGACCCTGAAGAGGGAGACAGATCCAGCTGCCGAAACACTGTGGGTCGTTTAGCCTGCGATGATGGATGATGCCCAAAAGATGTCACGTGTGCTACAAAGCATATAATCAGAATCACTTGAAGATAAGCACGGTTGGCGCTTCTGCAACACGACAGCTGAACTTGCAGTCAGGCAATACAGTGGAGAAGGAATCATGCCCTCTTACAGAAAACCAGTTCCCGAGGGTAAAGCGGCTGGGGCGTGGCGCTGAAGACCCACCCCCATCTATGTTAGAGGCTGAGCCGACCCCAGGGCCAGAGTGCGGCCGGAAGGATTATGTCAATGAAAAAATCCAATGACACCATCGGGAATCGAACCCACGACCTTCTGGCTTGTAGCGCAGTGCCTCAACCAACTGCGCCACCGCATGCCCCCGCATGGAATGTGGTGGTACAGGGAAAAACGCTGAGTCGACGTATGTGGTGGTGGCATGAAACATGCTGACTTATGCAACGTGGTAACAGGCAACATGTTTATCCAATGCCGTCCAAAATCATCGTGATCATCATTCTCTCTGTATCTGCAGCAACACGGAAATTATTCAGTTGTAGCAAATCGCCTACTTCGATTACCCATTCGGAATGAAGCAGTCTAGCACATGCTAGTAACATGAGAACGGCAGCAACTACTCTCCTGCCACAGGATTGGCCAGCAGACTGGTGGCAAATTATTTCAGTTGTGGTCTTCATGCACATTCATACTGACAGCCTAGTTCCTAAGACACGTGACGCAACATCTGTACACCCCACTGCCAGTGATCTGACTTAACATGGCGGCTAACATGGAACCATTTTCAGTTTTTACTGAATCCTGGCCTGCCGGTCCCAGTGGCCGCACGGTCTAAGGCGTAGGTCTAATGGCCGCTCGCCTGCTAAGATGGTGGGTTCGAATCCCATCGGGGGCATGGATGTCTGTCTGTTGTGGGTGTTGTGTGTTGTCAGGTAGAAGTCTCTGCGACGAGCTGATCACTCGTCCAGAGGAATCCTACCGACTGTGGTGTCGTGTGTGATCTAGAAAAACAAACCTCGTGAATGAGGCCAAGACCCACTACGGGGGTTATCGCGCCGAGAGGGGGGGGGGGACTGAATCCAGACCTAACACGCACAGTTTCACACCCACCAGGGGAATCTTTACACACTGCCAGTACGGTTGGGTCCATACGCTACCGACGGTACTGGCACACCACATGAACACATCTGACCATAACACACGGCTCTCACCACGAGAGGAGGCACGTGAAACACGTGGCACGTTTCAAGCTGTGCCTACATCTACGTACGCAGTTTGTTAGAAGTACTGCATAACGAGCATTTTCATATATTATACATACACAATGTTTGTTTCACGACGTTTTTGGCAACCCAGACTACTTGGTGCCCAGTGTTTGGGTGAATGTGAATAATGAATTGGAAATGCCGTGGGAAGAGCGACGGGGGTCTAATGTGGCGGATTACGTCGGCATATGCCGAGGAGGCACGTTCGGGCACGTAGTTCATTGAGATACAAAACGGAATGTAGAAGGAAGGCTCATACAGACAGAACAGCAAAGACGGCACTGTAAAGACACACTCGGAGAAGATTTGCCAATTGCCTATTTGCGATATGGTCAAAGGAAATCGAATGGGGCACAATTAGACCAAAGTCTCAGGGTAGCAATGTCTCTGAAACTGAACAGTATTGACGGATTGTGCTAAAAGGGAGGAGTGAGTTAACTACGACCCAGGCTTTTTTCGGTGCGGTTTTTGTACTCGAATTCAAAGCGCACAAGACAGAGGAATGGGTAAGGATATGCGACGATGAACTGCGAACGGAAACGTGAGCACGAATTCCGTCCAACGCAGAAGAACTAACTACTGGACTTCAGTAGGACAACAGATACAATTTAATGTACAGACTGTTTGTTTTAAAGCTGTTTTACAGCGTACAGATGCCAGCCAATCACTATGATCAGAGGCCACGCTCTAAGTCGATGTATGACAGTAAACCTCCCACCTAAGGGAGAATCAGAACACCAATTTATTTAACTATGATTAACAGTTTTTAGTTACCTTAATCACACCTAAAGAAAATCTCCGAGGAAATACTAAACCACATCCGCAAGACGTTGCAAATACATTCTTCGTGACCACTTTTTCTTGAATATGAGCAGACGTTACTGGTAGATCCGGGCAGGACTTCCCCTAACAAGTACGCACAAGTGCCACCTTGTACAGCGTTCTTTCCCGACGCTTACCAATGCGTGTGAGCACACAAACATCATGATTTAGGTAACTTTATGGAGATCACTGGTAATCTTAGGCCTACTTAAATTGCATGTAAACCAGAGGAAGTCAGTCTTAAATGTAAAGACCACAGCTTAAACCAGGCTTAAATGCGAAGACCACAACTGCCAAGGCACTTCTGATAAAGTTAGCAGATGTGGGGCTGCTCACCATGGCATTCAGCAACCACTATAGTCGTCAGGAGGCCTTGAAAGCCATGTAGTGACTAAGCAGGGCTTACTTTTACGGTATCAGTTGTAAAGCGCGCGCGCGCGCGCGCACACGCGCGCGCACGCACACACGCACACACACAC
>JGI20166J26741_10873336_pt1 | contig 14879 bp, 7 predicted proteins | sample TergutCu122P5_FD_26741 | JGI IMG/M metagenome (IMG submission 26741)
TCCATTCATTACAATCAATCACACCGCGTATATATTAACAGAAGACGACAATACATTTGCTTAATTTGAAATTAAAACATGAATTAAACTTCATTAACTTCCCAGGCATGAGGCTAGCTCACGCCTGGGAAAGTTAATGAAGTTTAATTAATGTTTTAATTTCAAATTAAGCAAATATATTGTCGTCCTCCGTTAATATATACGCGGTGTGATTGAGTGTAATGAATGGAAGACAGAGAAACGGCACGAATGCGCAAAAATGGGGAAAGTAAAACGACTCGAATTATGATGGCAACTGTACTGCTCGTCACTTCCGGTTTGGGACTTAGAAAATTTCAGGCGGATGGATTTTTGTTGACATGAGTGTACGTGGGTCATGCAACATGGTTACAATGACCAGGCAAATATTTAAAGTGTGCTTGAGTAAAAATGTTTGCCTGATAAACCAGTCATGAAAACTGTGTGACAGTTGTTCATTTGTCTCATTGTTCAGTGCACAATTATTGGTGCATGTGACAGACACACCAATAGTGGGATCATGGCCTTACGCATATCACAACTTGATGCTTGTTCCACAGGGGTTAACATGGGCTACATGGACAACAGCTACTCGAACTCCAACAATGGTGGTTCTGTTAATTCACAAGACTCCCTGTGGCAGATGAAGTTGGCAGCAGCAGGCAGCAACTCTGGTGGTAGCAATGCTGTTCCAGGTACTGGTGGAACACCAGATCACCACCATCGATCAGGGGTGGGCGGAGGGCAGTATGGATATGACCCTCTTACTCATGGGGGCTATGGAGCAGTGGATGATTATGCCCCATACCCACACATTACATCTGTACCTGGTGACATGGACTACCAGCAACGTCCAACTGGTGGTAATATCATACAGCAGCGCCAAGATTATGGTTCTGATCCGTACGCAGCAGTTCACAAACCAAAGAAAAGGATGGATCAGCACATTGGTAAGTCTGAATCTTTTGTAGATGTGATTTGTTGGAATATTATCCAGTAATATGATAACTAACAGTACAATATTACTCACAGAACAATGAATAACTAACAGTACAATATTACTCACTGAACAATGAAATACTGTGGCCATTTTTTGAATGTTTAAGGTACAGTCTGATATTCTGAATGCAAGAACACACATAATATATTACACCTTTTCTAAGAGGAATGGCAATATAAAAGTATTTTCTATGAAGTGACACATTTTATGTTTTTGTAACCAAAAAGGTGAATTTTTTAACAATTGGCACATTTTATGGTACTGATGACCTTTATGATGAAATATGGTATGCTGCAGTTCTCTCATATTTTCAAACAACAAACTTCTGGGTGAACAAGACATGTTTACATATGCAGGGCATAACATCCCATGTACGTGCTGTGTATTCAGCAAGAGCATTTTCACTTGGGACTTCGGGCTTTGTCTTTGTCACACTTAGACTGTCTACCATTTATATTGTAATGTCTTACTAAGAGCTAACATGTCTGAATGGCGGATTGGTATATTTTGTATGATTTGTCTGACTTCATAATCACACAGTTTTAATAACAGTCTTCCTGTACGTACCACGTACAGGTGAAGTTAATAGTAAAATTAGGTGCTGCAGTATATGTATCTTATTCTACATACCTCATTCATTTACTGTGTTAGTAAACACAGATGGTATGTATTGAGTTATGATATGTAATGAGATGGTGACAGAGTGAGTTGAATATTAAGGAATTACTTTTCAGTTCATTGGACTTAGTCACATGTATTTTAAAGACTCAAGAAAGTGAACTGTATTTAGGTAAAGTGGTTTCTTATATATTTAAAGTAACTATAGAGTTCAGATGTGGTCCACTTTCAGACACATTGTCAGTGTGATATTCGTAAAATGACATTTAGTCCAGTGGCAAGTTGAATTTTAAATATGTTAAAATTAAAATAATATGAATTATATCATGTGGGATCTTGTATATTATGAATATGGATTCCAGAGGATTCATGTAGATTTTTTTAACCACAACATGTGGTATTGGGATAAATACTCTGTATGTCTTATGCTTAGGGTTATGGTAATATTAAGCTTTTCTACAGTGTGTTTTAAATGCTTTATTCACTGATGCTTACTGGATTATTAATAAAACTTTAGGCTGTTTGCAGTATATACCTTAATTCTTCTGTCCTGTCAGTAACAACTCATTTAATTTCTTTCAACCAAACATGACCTTTGCATCTTTTTGCCTGTACTGTTTGCTCATAACATTTGTTTCTTTTCGAGTAGCACATTATATCTTCAAAAATGAACTAACTCATTGCATTTTTAAAGATATAAGGTTTTGTCATGATGGCAGTAACATGAACTTAGCATTTCTCTGTTTGCTACCAAAAGAAGAAGAAAATTATTTCTTCTGTTAACATTTAACTCATGAATCTGAAGTGAGCCTGCAATCAAGAACTGATCTAACCTTGAAGACTGCTGGACAGTTTTGTTTGTTCAGTTGAAGCTCACTTATGCCTACCATTTCTTACCCCAAAGGTAAGCACTAGAATTGCCCTGTTAGCTTAGTTCATTTATTTCAGTCTCTGTGCTTCATTATGCTTGAGAATGTACATTTTTCTGTGCATGGTGAACAGTCTTTTTCTGCATGCTTGATGAATGTCTGTATTATTCTAATTAATATACACCTGGCTGTTAGGTGAATACATATTTTTTTATGTTCAAATTTGTTATGTGTTGTAGATATTATGCAGTATATATCTTACTGAATGCACCAGCATGTTGAAACTAACCTGTAAATTCATACAGCAATATGTGTATGAATGTAAACAACTGATACCTTTGACTCTAGCAGATTATTAATTTTTTCTGTCAGGTTGCCCTCACTGTTGTCAGATACAGTTTGGTCCAAGATGAGAACTTTTGTCCTTGACATTCTTAAGCTTTGTGTCCTTATTTATTTATATCCAAAAAGGACTTCCAAAATGTTTTTGTGTGTTATACATGTATATTGGACCACCTGTAACAAACACTTAGTGTGAATATTATCTCTAGGCCTCAGACTTTGGCTGCTGATTTCATAACAGATTTTTTTATGTGGGTAGCAGACAGTAGCGGACAGTTTACTTCTTAACTTACGTTTAAAAAATTCAAGAATATTTTTATGGCTTGCTCCACAGTATGGGTCTCTATATTTCCAGATTTTTAAAAAGTGATTGTGACAGATTTATTTTTTTTTCTTTAAGTTTTTACTTGGGTAGTGGGGGGGGGGGGGTGTGTGTGTGCAAATTCATAAAACTTGACAAGTTCTTTATTATACCAGGTATCCTGCCCACTGCAGTCCACATAACTGGATGATTTATTGCTCACTGCTGCTATAAAGATGGTGGTGTTTTAATAATTACTTTGCATTGTTTATTCACATGCCTGGGGAAATAACTCATCACTCTTATTTAATTGCCTGACAAGTTGCTTTAACTATATTTTTACTGTAATTTTTTTTGTTTTATTAACAATGTTTAACTTGTCCTACTTTGACACATTCTGTAGGTTAGGTGCAGCACAGTACCTGCTAGATTTCTCTTGATTATTTTTATTTTATTTCTGCATGGTTTCTAGCTAGTATTTATGTAGTCTAGCAATACATATTGTAATGACTGCATGCTGAGTGTTAGTACGCAGATCTGATTCCATACTGCTGTTATTCATTTCACAGTTTTATTTGTTTCTGCAGATTCCCCATACCATGATGTGAGTGGCCTGCCAGACCCCTACATGGATCAGCTGGACTGTGATGACAGCAAACCTCAGCACATCTCACTTTCATTCGATGAAAGCCTAGAAAGTGGTTACTCAACGCCTAACTCCCGCAGCCGGCGTGTCATTCGTGAAATTATTGTGTGAACACATTTCAGTTATGAGATCATGTGCTTAACACAAAACCATGTACAAGACTACAGAAAACTTTGAAGCTGTTTGAAAGAAAGCAAACTTGTAAGTCAGACTTGTGACATTGTGTAATAGACTGTGTATGCTTTGTGCAAGTGTGTACGTGTATGGTTGCCATATTGGATAACCATATCTGTGAAAGTACTGGAATGAAAGTCTATAAACTGCAGGAAATGTGACTCAGAACAGGGACCTGATATTGTCACCAGTATTTCTAACATCATTCTCAGTGCGGGACAGCACAGAGTGGAATCAGAATTAATGTACAAGAAGAGTGGCATGCATAAAGATGATTAGAACGCTTTGAAGCTACTAAGATTTGATTGTCACCAATAATGACCAAGAGCTACACAGCATTGAAGTTAATTATCTTGTGAATGGTTTTACTGTCATTTCACATCATGGAAGTCTTATGATGTGACTACATCATAGAAAGGGATTGCATGTCCTTTATCTATAATTCTCAGCTTCTTGCATTACAAGTAACACTGCCTGTGTAGGAATATATAAATAGTATTCTTCATTTTGTCTTTACTGTCGTCATCATTTGTGGAGAACATTGAATCATGGGATGTGTTATGTGTTCATGTGAGTTGAACATTCTGACTGTGCTAATAGATAGATATTAATCAAGAAGCTAATTTTTCTGAAAAGAGAACTGCAAAAGAGATATGAACAGGAGCAGCTGTAGTGTCTGAAGGACACATGACCATTGATGCCAAGCACTGGAAGTGTGAGATCATAGCAACTTTAAGGTGTACATTCAGGCCTAAATGCCATTGTTTTTAGAATGATATTCTCTGAGGCAAGTGAACAAAATTGAGTCAGTGAAGACTGATCGGCAAGAAGAGGAACTGTGTTTGTAATACGTTTACTGAGTGTGGTGTATGAGGGCAGAATGTTATGCTTTAGGGTCCATTATTGGAGAGAAATGACCAGAATATTGTATCGGACATCACACATTTACTTTTGATGTGTGTGCTGTGGATTCAGGTATCAAAAGCGCCAAGTTTGGACATTTGGGTGTTTCTTTATTCTGAGCATCAGTACAGTCGTAAAAGACTGTATAAGATTCTCCCAAATGATTAGTGCTAGTATGCCATGCAAAATAATTAATAAGCTTTATTTTGACATTTGGTATCTGATTAGACAGAAAAACAAAAGTTAAAACTCAGATTTTTTAATGAAATAGTGGAAGAAGATTTTGAAATTTTTCTCTTCAGCACTGTCCCTAAACTTTTGTTGGAGTCAGTGTGGTTCCCTTTGTACTGTGTACCTGCAGTTCATTTATAGGGTACAGAGCATAAACCTGACAACTCACAACCATCTAGTGTGGATGCTTATATATAAGTGTGTAATTCTGTGTCTCAGTATCCTTGACTCATGTTTATGGACAGGAAACTTTGCCTTTACAACTTACATTTTCTGTATGACACCAGACACAATGCGTGGATAGCTCATAATTTGCCTCATGAGGCCTCTTTTTTGATCAAGTGTCATGCAGAGCACTTAACTTCTGACAACTAAGTGATACCATTTTCATTATTATTCATTTCATTTTTGTTAAATCATACATTATTTAGCTGAAGAGAAGGAAATTCTTCTTGTCAGAGTGTTTAAATTTGCAGAATAACACTTTATTTTTGCTCTTCTTAGGCAAGTTTTCTACCTGAAAAACACCTGTTAAGTTTGCTACAGCTGCATGCATGAAACAATGTGGAAACCTTTGATCTGATTTTTATGAATCTTGTAGTGGTGACTTTTACTAAGATTTGTCAAGCCATTTTAATTTTCATTTACATCAGAGAATTAACAACCACTCTACCAAAGACTTTTTACTTACTCACTATTTCACATATTTAACAAATTTTTTTCTCTCCTTAGTTATTCCATGTTCACCTTTTAACACATCAGTCTGTATGTGATTACTGATTATTACGGCAGCATGGGGGGGGATGTTCATTCATACTACTTTCGTACTACATTTTCGTATTGAGCACTAGGGCCTGTTTTGAGACTCAACATCGTGGCACAGACAGTCTATTGATCAGTGTCATGATAATCTTGAATGGTGTTTATGCTGCAATTTTCTTGCTTCTTATGGAAGAGGTTTTTCATTAGTCCTTCATTCAACAATGGCTAATCAGTGTTACTCAGTACATATGACTCAGCTGGAATTTCCTAACTACTCTAGAAAATGTCTTTATTATCAAAAGTGCAAAAGTTGCCGGATGGAATGCCAGTGTTTAATCATTGACTTCAAATGAAAGTCATTAATATCATAATCTGCTTTTCCTATAAGTTGATGGAATGAGACTTACAGAAAGAGAGTGTTTGCTGTTTTATTGTGACCTCTAATGAGACTCAAGATAAGGCCATTCATCACACCTGGTACTGGGTAGTGAGTAAAAAGTTCACATTTGAGTTTTCTCAGCAAGGCTTGTCATTTCAAAGCAACCATTAACATTGGACACTTTGTTCATAATATCAGGGGGAACATGATGCAAGGAATGTCAGTTATAAAATTTAGGAACTATTCATAAAAGAATATCAGGCCACAGCCACTTCTTTCTATACCCCTGCCAATCATCTTCAGCCATCTGTATCATCTGAGGCTTCATAAACTCATTTTTGAGAATGCATGACATAATGAAACTCACCATTACATCATACTTGCTGTTGGTATTCCTTTTTGGCATCTTTATCATTGCATTCTTGGATGATGCAACATACTGAACCATGCATACACATCTGATTATACATCTTGTTGCTTAAAGTATATAAGTTCAGCTAATATCTTCGTTGGATACTTGGATGATTTTATATGGTGAATAAAACACACACAAAACCATACAGACACATCTGATCATACAATTTCTTGCTTAACGTGTTTAATTTTAACTCACATATTTGTTGGATACTTGGATGATTTTGCATGGTGGATGACATACAGTTGCGTGCACATGAAACCATGCAGACACATCTGATTGAACAACTTCTTGCTTAACATGTTTAATTTTAACTAATATATTTGTTGGATACTCAGATGATACTACATGGTAGTTGGCACACACATACCTGGAGACATAGAATACATGGAACAGTAATCTTTGAGTATTTTTTAATTGTATATGTAGTGTATTTAAAAACACTGCCAATAATAGAGGTGACTGATAGAGTAATGGAGGATGATGAATTGGAAAAGTTGTGGCAGTAAGTGGTCATGGCCTATTTTAAGGCATTGTCCTGGCAGATTTCTAGAGGGTAGGAGGGAAACAACAATAACAACAAAAGCATCATTTCAATTAGTCATTGTCCCAGATTCAAACATACAAATCAGACTTGAGCCAACTTCCTCAGTACAGCATATTTAAACACCTCGCTTTCTTACAAGCTCTGACCTTATGTTTTGTGGTGAAAATCTGAGTAATGAAATTTAAAATTTTCCATTTTTAAGAGAAACAGTACTGCTCAGTGCTTGTGGCACCACTGCTATTTATGCTTGTGAATCAAACCTTAAGTTCTCAGCTTTAGCGTCAACATCTGTTCATCTCTGTCCGTGGATTACTGGGACCTTGTAGCCTGTTATCTCTCTCCTTGCTAGTAACTTAGCACTACACATTCAGCAGAAACTGACCACCCTGACTGCTTGCTATTGTAAAGGAAGAATGTTCATGTTTGTGTCACAGAATTTGAGTATTGCATTGCCAGATAACATAGAAGTAAATAAAACTGTCAAGTTAATAATATGTTGATCAAGAATTTATGTATTTATGGTCTCCTTAACAACCCTGTCAGTGGGTCAGACTTTATAGGATGGTATTGAGTTGTAGGATTATAAGTAAACAGTGAATTGGAGAGGCTGCAGAGGAAAGGAACTCGGGATGGCCTACTTTGATGTACTGAGCCAGTATCTGCATGAAGGGACTGCTTGCAGATAAAGAGAACATCAGTAGGATGGTTGTGTCTCAGCTGAGATTTATACCAAGTGTAGTTGAAGTCTTTAGTGAAGTCAGTGTAGATAAAAATGTATCTAATTAAATTTTGCTTCAGAACTGTCTGAAATGAGGTTCTTTACTGCTGGGGTTTTTACTTCTGATTTTGTAAGGGCACAACACTTTGTGTTTCATTCTAAGGGAAGAAAATAGATTGCAGGTGTCTGCAGACAGAGTTAGGAGAAAAATATTTTGACTTGAGAGGGAGAAAGTGGGAAGGTTGGGTAAAATTGTGTAATGAGACACTTCGTAATTTGTATGTTGTTACAGTGATCAGCTAACAGAGGATAACTTTTAGGGCATGTATCATGCATGGGAGAGATAATAAATGCCTACCAAATTTTGGTCAGAAAACCTGAAGGGAAGATACTTGTCGAATGACCCAGGGTGGCAGTTTATGGACAAGGTGTATCTTTATTCGGATTGGGTTCGGTGATAGGCTGTTGTGAATGTGGTAATGAACTGTCAGGTTCCACAAAAAGTGGAAAAGTGCTTGATTATAGGCATGATTATTAGCCTCCAAGCAGTATTCTGCACAGTGTAGTTAGTTATAAGCTGTGTAGGTTAAGTGACATCAGAGGAAAGGATGATTAGGAATTGGGAAGTGATGTCGGAGAAAAGCATAATTAGACTTTAGGAAGTGATGTCAGAGAAAAGCATTATTAGGCATTAGGAAGAGATGTCAGAGGAGAAAGCATAATTAAGAATTAGGAAGTGATGGCCAAGGAAAGGATTATTAGTAATTAGGATCTGAAAAGAAACTGGCATGAGAAAAAAATTTTCAGTGGGGTGTTCGCTCTCCAGAACAGAACTTGAACCAGGAACCTTTTAAATATGAAGGACTCAGTATGGCACTGTGTATCTGCATTGTTTTCATAAGGGTGGAAAGTGTAGATGTTTGTTTGTTTTTTTTTTTTTATGTCAAGTGGAACATAACATATATGGTGAGGTACTGTAGGGTTGTAGTGAGACAGAGATAGAGGGAGCAAGAGAGCACTTTGCTGTGATGAGAAGCGGAGAACTGAATAGAGGAAGGAGATGTACTGTTATGTGGGTGTTCCCACATCACCCACTGCAGAGAAGAGGGCTTAGTTGATGAACTGGTAAGTGAACTTATGACCAGTGTGCTGAGTATGTCAGTGGAAAGTTAAGTGTTGCTTGTTGGGGTCCCTGCTATTTCTTCTTTCTTTTTAAGCAACAGTTGGTCTTTTGCATCAAAACTGAATGGTTTGACTTCCGTTGTACGTTTCCAAACTGCAGACCCTGTTGCTGGAATTCCAAAGCCATGAATTTCTTTCTGCATGAGGCACTTCTCACCATCTTTTACATCCAAACACATGGCATAAATTTTGATTTCTTCAGGCAGGCAGGTGTAACAGGTACAGTTAAATGGAAGTTCCTTCTTCTTAGGGATACCCTGAGGTACATCCAAAACGGCCTTAGGAACAGGTTTCGCGGTGAAAATAAATACTGGCAGAGCTGTTGATTTCAGAAGGTTACATGTTAAAATCACATTGGGGTCACCAATATATGGTGAGGTACTGTAGGGTTGTAGTGACAGACAGAGATAGAGGGAGCAGGAGAGCACTTTGCTGTGATGGGAAGCGGAGAACTGAATAGAGGAAGGAGATGTACTGTTATGTGGGTGTTCCCACGCATTGTTGTTGTTGTTGTTATTGGTCAAACAGTTTTGTGGTCTCTCACATGCAAATAGGGAGAGATTTCTTGTAAATGTGCCATCACTGGGACAGACAGCATAATGAATCAAGCCCTGTTGTTTTGTATTAAATGTAGGGACCAAAATCCTGCTAATATCTTACTATTGTAACTTGTACATTGTTTGAAAAGTTATGATTCATGTTGTTACTGATAAAATGCTCAAAATCATTTTAAGTGTGATTGTGGTTTGGTGTGTGTACTTTTATTAATGCAGTTTGTTGCAGGGATGTGTGAGTAAGTGCAAGTGATGAGGAATTCATTTAACATTTGCTGTATATCACTACACATCGCACAATGCAGAACTTACTGCTAGGCGTGTCATTGGCTGAAACTTGTTTTGTGTAACATACAATCTATAATTGCATTAAGAATGGCAATATAATGCGACCTATTTGATTTTTGAAACACCACAGTTATGTTGGACATGTCAGGTATCTGAGGTTCATTTACTGTATGTTTCAGAAATTGGGCGTGTTCCCATCTGCTTGTGGTTTAGATAATTTTTTGTTCTGCAGTTTGGGTGGTATATAAAGGTACCTAATTGAAACTGTTCATACTGTTTCCTCTTTTTACACTATTGTGTAATAAATTTCAGCACAGAACAATAAATGTAGAAAAACCTTTTTACACACAGGTAATTGGCAGAATTGCTTTCCCAAAAAGGAAATAACTTCCTTATTGAAGAGAGAGGTTTAATTTCTTACATATATAGCATTATTGAAACTGCATACGGTATTAATGCAATATATTAATTACATATGAACAGTTTTTAACATTCAAATGCAGAACACTGGCATACAATAAAAAATTTGCTTTACGGTTTAGTGATATTTGGAAGTCACTGGGAGGAATAATCTAATTCCAAAAGAAATTAATCATTACCAAGCATACTAAACTAAGTGTTTAAATTTTTCATGCTTCAGGAATGTAGCAAATGTTTTGGAAGTAGTATTACATGAAGAGAACAAATACTTTAACATCATATAGAATTTCTTATCCTCTTGTATCTGTTGTACTTATTCAGCTGTATCTGTAACTTTATATCCTGATCATACGCAAAGAACCACCCAACCTTCAAGAGTTAGAAAATTTAAAACCTACTGAAAATCAAAGGATAAATTGGAAACCTTCCACAATGCAAAAGCAAATGGTTCTACAGCATTGCTAGGACTCACAAATTTATGTGCAAATGTGCACAGTGTTCTGTAGTTTATTTCGTACACTTGTGTATTGTGCCAGACTTAATGTGGAGCCAATCTGGTGATATCACATCAGTATAATTAAAGAAACCATGATCCAGCTTGACACTTTACACCATTAAGAGCAAAATTAAATGTGCAAATGTGGGCCTTTTTATTGTCTGTCCTGGCTTTACTCTTGTACCAAGTCTCGATTTTGTTTTAGATTTTTTTTGTGTAAGTTAGTATCAAAGTTTATTTTATGTAAATAATTTATGACAATGATTCTGAAATACTGTTCATATAAAATTTTCAGGAAATGTTTACTGGATTCCTCATATCTAGATATGTAATGTACTGCCAGTTGTGCAGTTTTTGATAAATTGTGTATGAGTAAAATGGGATCAAAGATTACCTCCCACCGTCCAGTATAATTTTTTTCAATCTCTTTTTTTTTTTTACGTAAACTATTATTTGAAGGTGGTTAAAAATAAAGCTTCATCATTTGTTATGATCTCAATATCATGAAACAGTACATAAATAAAGGCACCTACATGTCTTTGTTCATTGTATAGCACAAAGATATCATATAAGGCATGTATATTGAATGAAATTTTGGTGTGTAAATGGAATATTGATTGTAATATTCAAGGACCCATTACTTAAAGCTGTTGATGTATTTCTTGTAAAATGAACAAAGTGAACTAACTTTTTTATTATGTTTATGTTTTACTTGAAAATGTTAAGTAAAAACTCTTGTGTAAATACATGTGAGGCTGAAACCTTTTATTTTGTACAGAACAAAGCAGTGAGTGTCAAATAAAGATGTTATATGTATAATATAAATGTATTTTATTTAGAACAATTATATTCCATACTGAAGAATCCTATAACCCTACTTCAAGTGACTTTAAAAGCATTTATGTTTAGAATAGTGTAATTTTCAGGTTTTGAAGCATTACCTCACATTTCAAACCTACTTATATTACTTAATGTGTTGTTTTAGCATTTTGCTATAGAATACTGCATCAATTACCATCCTTGTGTAAGAATAGTTTATGCACCTACCATGCTATTCTTTCTTTGTGAAGGTTTTTCATACAGGACATAAAGATCACATATCTGCTAATGTTGTTGTATTGGCCTGTCTTTTGTATTGGAATATCCATTCTTAATTAAAATTTCCAAAATTTTGTCCATACAGAATGAACTTTGCTTTCAAGACTGTAGTGTTAATTTTACAGTAAATAGCATCTTCACAGGATTGTCTTACAAACTACAGAAGTAACATTCCTGAAAACATTGTAATTGATAAAACTGTCTGGCAAGGCAAAGGTGCTGTGGGAAATTTTGGTGTAGGGGTTTCAGGGCTGCTGTTATTACTGGTCAAAGCACAATGAGGTTACTTCTTTGTTAAAGAGAACATATGTGTAATAACATCAGACATAAAAGATGAGTATGAAGGTGCTTTATAAAGGTGCTCTGTCCTATCCCATGGATACTAGAGGCTACTTTGCAGTAATTTTGCCAAAATGTTCATGGAAAAAATTATGCCAAAAGTTTTCTTTAAATAATGTATCTCCATACAGTGCTACGTACAAGAGCAACATACTGATTAGTGGAAAAATGCTGAACGAAATTAAGTACGAAAATTTTCACGATGGGTCGTTGACTTTGTGTAGGAACCCAAAAAGCCACAATTGCAGACGCTGATATTACGAAAATCCCGCATGCAGCTTATGAAGTTCCCTTTATATCATCTTAAAGTGAAGTGAGTACGTGCCAAATTAAAGGTCCCACGTTTTTCGATACAACAAATTCGGACCGTTACGTTAAATTAATCCTGATGCCATTATTTGGGGGATTAATAAGCTGAGAAACTGGAAAACCCACGTATACTTTGCACGTACTGGAAGACAGTATTCGAAAAGAAACTCTCAGTATTTCAAGAAAAGAACTTTGTCGTGTCTCAAGAAATATTTTCAGAAGTTGTAGGCCCTGTTTAGAAGCTGGTGATCGGCACTCAAAGACTTCTGTATGAAATAAGATGAGTCGACTTGTATGGGATGTACGAAATCTAAATCGCCGGAGGAGGCAAGTTTTCTACGTGATGCTGCTGCCTTGGCAAGTTGCGAGGTGAAAACAGAGATGAGTGAGACGCTTTGTATTCTTACAGTGGTATGGTGACACGGGCGAGCTATGTTGCACTCATGGAAAAGATCAGAAATACCCACTAAATTTTAGTCAGGAATCTTAAGGGAAGACGCCAGTGAGATTTAGGCACTACAGGTTTAAGTTAAAGTGGATCTTCAAGAAATTGTGAGGGTATGAACTGGGCCTATTTAGGGCGAGTGATGGGCTTTGGTTTGGATAACAGTTAAGCTTTGGGGTCAAAAAAAAAAAAAGGCGAATTCCTTGACCATCTGAACAAACATCAGCTTTTCTGCTCCACAGAGTCAGAGCCTATTTGCTCTTAGTTTTATAATAATCACCATATTTGAGGAGGAATCGTTTTCTTACCAGCGTAAACGTTTCTGCTTGCCTTTAATTTTGTAGACCCCTGTTCTATACGCTCTCTTTTTCAGTGACAACAAGAAATCATTGAAATGTTACTGAACAAACAAGAGCATGATGGGAATAACATAGAAGAGTAAAGAAGTGATAGTGTTACTCCTTACGCAATTATGGCTTCCAGGCCACCGCACAGTTAGTCTGCGCATTGTGGTGTTAATGCAACAGCATTGTTCTTAGCGAGTTGTTTGTTTTACTTAACACCTGTTTCAAGGTGCAAGCAATCCAGTCGCCGTGTTGTCTCTCTGGTGCAAGAAGTAGTTTAGAGGTAAGGGAAAAACAGCTACTGAAAACTATATACCATTATTTAACACAATTATGAAAGATTTTTTAAATTTATAGCTTCTTGGTTAGTAAATAAACTCCCTGTTTTCGGGAAACTAGAAGGTCCATTACCGTGTTCACAGAAGTCCATGACTTCATGACGTGTTCATTAACATTGCCAGTGGCTAGGTGGTTCGTGGAAAAGTGTGAAATGGGAAAGATGTGAGGTCCTTACAAATTAGTTGATGAAGATTCAATGTTATTGATGTCGCGTAGATTCATAAAGAGCTGCCTTAATCTTCAGGGTAGTTCAAGAAGAGGGAAGGCCTCTGTGACATAACGCTGTATAGACTGGTAAGTGGAAGCTCTTCTCTTTTGCCACTACCCTGAAGATAGAGGCAGCAAGCTCCTCCGAAGCTCCGGGAACTATTTACCAAACTAACAGGCGTCATGTCCCACAAGACATGAATCTTCAGTACGTCATGTGACTAGGGGTGTCAGTAGCAGCTTTCAAGTTTTGTCAAGTTCCGTCAACTCCGGCAGCATACACACTTCCTTTTAAATAGCCCCACACATCACTCCACACTCGGACTGTTTCGCGTGACACCAGGCAGCACAGTACAGTGATCGTCACTTTTCGAATTTGCCGTGAGTAACAAGTTACGTGTGTTGGTGTAATGTGCCGCAGTAAATGTTAAGTTTCTAGTCACCATATTGAACGCTAGTGCTGGAAATATGTTGCGGTGATTTCTGTTCCATTACCAGGACTGGCGATTGGAGATACGTATAATTGAGGGGGAATGGGTGAGCAGATTTAGTGAGCCCCTGTGACATACTGGCTGTGTCAGAAAGGTGTACACTTTTCACATAATACTTGATAGGGCTCCTTCAGGTGGTGAAGAAATTTCCTGCTTTTCTCTGATCAAAACGTTTATCGCTGCGTTAGGCAATACCAGCTACTGGACCTTGTCCTGCATTTCTTGTGAATGTGTTGAATAAGAAGTTGCGAATAGCAGCATACGGGCGGTCATCCAGCTTGGGAGTAGTCGGGAATAACAACGCCTCATCTTAAAGAAGAACGCCTTACGAAAAGTCGCAAAGGACCTCTGACTTATAGAACCAATGTACATGACCTACAACAACATTTCCTTGCAGTACACCATTTGCGGTTTTGTTGGTATCTTCTTCTTCTTCTCTCTCTC
>JGI20166J26741_10874447_pt1 | contig 14877 bp, 9 predicted proteins | sample TergutCu122P5_FD_26741 | JGI IMG/M metagenome (IMG submission 26741)
TACTAATCACTAGGAAATCATTCATGGACAGTTGTTTGACTGTCTCTTTCACTGATTCTTTGAGTATGTTGGAGTTAGAACCAGGTTGAACTAGACTAAAAAAATAATACTCCCTATTAAACATAGATCGTAATAGGTTTTCAAAACCTTTGATGTGGCTATCTCCAGTCACGACAACCCTATGCATGTCTGCATTTAAATGAACACTCTTATTGTAACCATTAATAGTGTTACGTAAATTATCAATACAGTCGTTAATAGGATCAATAGGTGTACCACTAATTTCCATGTTATATTTCGAGTTTGTCTTCATTGTAACACCATTCACTATTGTGGGAATAGTTTGAACGTCTTCTTCATTCCCCAGATTTTGTAGGTTATGGTTGCCTGGTTGCCATACGGGATGACCGTTGATGAGAGTATCAGCTGTGAGGCATTATCAGACATCACATTCTTAGGGTAAAAAAGTATGTTCAGCTGTACACTGATTGTAATGAACTACTGTCATTTGTATCTCAACTTCCTACTGTTTCAAAGCATTGTGTTGAAGAAATCTAAAATGAAAAGTCAGAGCCACAGTTTGGAATGAGTTGCTTGTCCTTGTGGTTGATGAAAGTTTCTTCCCAGCTTAGGTTTTCATGAACTTTCAGGGAGCATCCCTTTTTTCATAGCCTGTGCACTGAAATGCCTGGTAGTGATTTGATACTGTACTGCATTTACCTTTAGAATCCTACTGAATACGTAAAAATCTGTACAGTGGGTCATGGCAGAATAGATTGGTTAGGAACTAAAGTCAGTTGTGAAGTAACTTACAACATGCCATCTTGGAAAATTGGAAAACCATGAATGTTTTTTATGGGATAATATTCTTTTCCTTATAATTATATTGAAAAATTTGGTGAACATGGTTGTCCTGAAATTTGTTGTTGCCAATTTTTGTATTTCTGCAGAATATTAACTCTCAGCCACAACAAACTTCATCTGTTACACTGACTTGCAGTATTGTTGCATTCTTTTGCAAGTGATTTGTGCAGGAGACTATAAAAGCAGTCAGCATCTTAAACCTGAATGTGAATAATGTTATTCCAGGCAGCCAACCAGTGTTCTTGGGCTTGCTGTCATAGAAGCCATTTAGACATTTATGTATATAAATGGAGACAGCAAGTCCCCTTCAGCAGCCTCATAAAAATGCCTATTTGATGTTGGTATGTAATACCTACACCACACACATAATTATTTCAGATACTTTATGTTAATACCTCCATGAACATGGGACATATTGCTTGGGAGGTATGGGGAAACTTTTGAATGCAAGTGGTTGTAATATCTGATTTACTGTGACTCAAATTAGTTACCTTCCCAATATGGGAGGGATGTTATTTTACCTTAATGTGTGAACATTCTGCTCTTAACTGGAACATTATGAGTTATCTTGTGGCTAGAAGTCTGTTCAGCTTAATTTTAAAGTCTGTGCTGTTTCTACTGACAATGTTGAACTGCAGTGTAAATAGTGGTAATATAGGATGATCAAAATTTCATGCAACTTTTACTACCAACCTACTTTTTCAATTAAACAACTCAGAATTATTTGTGACATTTTTATGACAATATTGGTACATTTCAGTATGCAGCATGTTTGACACATGACAATAACTATGTCAGTTCTGTATAAACCCAGTAACAATAATGAGCTTGCACTTTTTTGACATTACGCTGAGCAAGAGTTCTACACCCTCTGTTAGAGGAAGTTATCTAGTGTGCAGTTTCTGTTCCAAATAAATTCATGACATGTGAGCTGTTCTGTTACTTCATGAGACAAGGCTTCAATAACCACAGCTCACTTTAATAGGGTAAAAAAGTGGGATTAATTTTCAATGTATTGTGTGATGCAACCACAAAACGAGGAGTATTTTTTCTACTGATGCGGAACAAATTCTTTTACCACAAATCAAAGACCCCCATGTCTGTACAACAGTGAGAAGTGTAAACAAGACACATTCTGGGTTTTATACTGTGTTGGCTGGTAAAAGAGTTGCTGTAATGGTAACCATTTACCAGTCACCATGACTTATACATTTCAGAAGACTTCAATCAGCAACACTGCTATGAAAACCTCAAATTTCACATATTTGTTTTTCCAGTCTTTGCATTGACCCTATCACAGATGCATCATCATTTTGAGGTTATGATTTTCTGGGCTCTAACAGTGTACATAGGTGGGTACCAGACTATGTAGTGTCACATCCTGGAAGACATGACCATCATACTTGCTACAGATTTATCTTTGTCATTTCATTTATTGCCGTCCCGTTCATTTATTGCCCGTAAGTTACGTTCATTGCAGACCATCACATTTGACCATTCATGAACCGTGCAACAAATCCCATATGTAAATGCATAATCTAAAAGCATACTGGGAAGTTTGTCTATGACATACTTCGCTGGTCAGTGTGGCCACATTGGATAGCCATGGTCACATGTTTTAAATATGATTATGAGTGAGCATGTTGGCTGTATAGGAAACTTACTGGACTAGTATTCAGAATGTGTCACTTTAAATTTTGGCTGGGTCACAAGTTGTCTTGATTGAGGCTTCTTGTTATCCTCGTGACTGGAACAGACCTGAAATTATGCTATGATGCTTCCTTCTTATACTACCTATTTCATTATTGAGTAATAGTCCTGTCTCTGGTTCTATGCACTCATAGCTGTTGACAGTGTCATTAAATATACCGTATATCAATATACACTATGATTATGCTAACGGCGTGCACATATTAAGAACAGTTTGTGGGAAGGTAAGACTGTTATGTACTTATACTGTATATAATGTAACTGTATTGAGTACTTTAGTGTCAACTATTTCTGTATACCATGAGTTAAAGTAGTATTTCACCTTGGGAACACAGCCATTATAAAAGTAGCTAATTTAGAAATAATTTAATCATTTTTAAATGGCAAGCACAGGTTAGTATTGTAAAACAAGTCTGCTGGATACTACATTCATGAAGTGAGCTTTGGTATTATTTGTTAGCCCAGCTTGATGAGCATCTGATTTGTTTGCCCATGTGCATGTCTGCAAAAGCATTTCACTATACAATCCAAAGTGTAATTCCATGCTATATTGTTGCCATTACCTTGCTTAGTATAGGGAAATTATTATGTCCTCTTAAGATTGTATGATCTGCTGTGAATTTAATATGTCTTTTTGTCAATTTAATTGTAGTAATAATAACAGTAATTGGCACTTTACTTGCATTTTTGACCATGTACATCATACATTAAGATTGCTGATATTCATTAATAGAATCCTGGTTCCTCCTGTGATTATGATCTTCAGTTTGAAGAAAATATTATGTTGTATTTTATTTTTGTGGAATCATATTTGCAATAAAGTTTCAGTTCTACTGTTTGTTCTGTGTGTAAAGTTTTTATTTAAGAGCCTTGCCTATCCTCATGTTTGTGTACATGTAACTTGACTTTCTGAATTCATTTTGCATACTTTTGCAGTATCTTAGTTTCAGGCATTCAACATGTAACTCTTTCATTAATGGTCAAGACAATTGGTTATCAGCTAAATAAAATATGTAGTTTTATGTGCATATGATTTTGCATAGTATGTTGGATGTGTGACCACCTGAATGTCATTGTCATTGTAAAGTGTGGGGAATAAATATCAATACAAATATTCATATTATATATTGTTTTGTACATCTAAATATTTTTAATATTCTATCAGAAAAAAGAGTTATCAAAAGAACTGTTACATAGGAAATACTGTTACGCATAATACGAGAACTATCTCCCTATTCAAATAAACATTAATTTACACACAGGAATGCATCATTACTGCTGTTTCCATTAAGCCTGAACCTCAACTGTGAATTTCTGTTATCTGAGGCAGCCCTTCCATCTTCACCAGACACTCCTCTTCATATCTCCATAGATGATACATTTTAATTGATGCTAACTAATCCAGCATACTCTCATTTTGAAGGAAGAACATTTATTTATGTTTTTTTGTAATTTTTAAATATGTTGTATTTCTTATTGGCTTGTTGCTCCAGTGGAGGGAAAAACACCTTGTCCGGAAAACCTGGAGTCCCAGCCATTCTGGATGAAAGATCCCATGCCATATTTCATTAACTTGTAGGGTTTGTTTTATTTTTTTGACCGTCTAGTACCCTAGATTAGGCTACAAGTTACGAATTTTGAAATTTTGGTTGAATAATGCAACAGAAAATGAAAGTTTGGAATATACAAGTACCTTAACAATAATAAATATTTTATAAAATGATTTACATAGTAAAACTTACAAAATGCAGGCATTCATATTTATAGTGCACAGGAGAGATACTGACCCACAGCACGTAATATTACTTTGATTGTACATTGACAGTTCTGAATTTTATTGCATATTTCTGTGGCCTGATCCTGTGTTTGCATTTGGCATACTTCATTTTACTGAAAGTTACCACACGGAGTTATGCAAATTCCAAAAAAATGTTGGTTATTTTATAACAAGGCCATAATGAAGTGAATTTTTACTCTTGTGTTAGCAAACATTACAACTTTCATTTGGAGGGCCACAGAAAGGTTGTTGGTAGACCATGTAGTTATGACTGCTGTAATAGTAACAGAATTAAAACAGGATCTTCAATATTAAGCAGTATAATGTGTTTATTGCTGTCCATAATCTAATACTAACGTTTTATGAGATTTGAGGTTGTGTTAGCAAAATCCATGAAGATCGAGGTTGTCAGCGCTAACACCGCGCTTATTAGTAAATAGTTACTGACATGGAGGAGGTTGTGGGCTCCATCATCAGGGTCTATGAAGATGAAAAAGAGAAGACTTTTTATCTGAATTTGAACAAGGATTTATAAGCAAAACTCATAAATTGTATTTTCCTGTTTCACAGACACACACACACATTGTACAAACCCTGTTTTAATGCTGTACATTAAGTCCCAGACTCACACTTGTAATTTATTGCACATGTTTACATGTGAGCCAAAAACTGTTCAGGTCCAACGGAACTTAAATATATTATTCTGTTTGAGTTACACATATGTATGTGTCAGTGAGTAGTTGAAATTGAAGAAAGTAGCACAAAATTTTGAGAATTTTTATGGAAAGCGTTTTCAACCCTCACACACACACACACACATAAAATATGTCATAAATACAGTCAAACCCAGTTGTAATGACATCAGTTTATATGACACCTCATTTATAATATCAGATATTCTGTTTTATGAATGATTTCCTCACTGTTAACCATAAAATCACACTCCTTGGTTAGAACAACACTCATTTATAATGACGCAATATATTCAGTCCTTTCATGATGTCATAACCAAGTTTGAATGTATTTGTAGAATAAAATTGTATCCTAACATTACCATATTATAATAATGAGTATATAAACCCTGTGTATCTAGTAATAATGACCTCAAATCACAGTGCCCAAACTGTTTGAATAAAAGCAAACACCTGTATCCACAAATCTACAGAGCCATGTAACTCAAACCCGCTTAAGTTGGGGACTTAGTGTATTTAGGTAGTAAGTTTATAGCTGAATAATTAAATCCAATCTAGCCCCTGCGTTAGCATGTTGGATGTATGCATATCTGGTCATGGGATTGAATCCTACTTGAGGCAAAGTCTTGCATTGCTTGCAGTTGTACATGTTTAGAGTAGTGCTATCATTACCAGTATTATTAGTACCATTTCGAATGCAGCTATGATTATTTTAGAAAAATTAATACTTTCATACAGCTACTGTGTATGTTAAATAAGTTGGATATAAGATCAGAGTTTTTTTTTTAAATGTTATTCATACCATGCATTTTCTTACATTCCATATTTTAACCAACAAAATGAACCAAATAAAATACATCATAAAACACATTTAATATTGGGTAACAACCCCTACATGTTTCAGCACCGAGGTGTCATCTTCAGGGAATTGATTAACAACAAAGGATTGTTAAGTCCAACAGGTACTTCAAATGCTAGTAGCCCTCACTTCCATCATCTTGTAGAGTACTGCCCACTATATACCCTGACATGATATTACGTTGTGTGCTTGAGCCAGATGAGATCCCTTTGGATCATACACTTTCACAGTTGTTTGTATATACAACCCAGAAAATATATACAACTGCCAATATGTAATAGAAGAGGCTTATTACTGTATGTTGTTGTTATGTCAGCAATATGGACTTAACATGTTTAATCTAGAATTCAAACATTTTAAGATTTTTAATTTTTATGATGAAAGTGAGGGTGATCCTTTGTTGTTAATAAAACTCCCTGAATATGACACCTTGGTGTCAAAACATGTAGGAGTTGGTACGTAATACAAAGCGTGTTTCGTGATCCATTTTGTTGCATTTTAATTAGTGCATTTTGTTGGTTAAAATATGTAAAATAACCTCTGAGTTTTGCACTGTCATATTTTGAATTGTAGACTTATGTTCATTATTTTTATATATTTTGCTTGAGCTTTTAGGTGCGTTTAGTGCAGTTACAAAAAGCTTCTTGCTGTAATTGTATCTTGTTACAAAATTTCATGCTCCTACCTCCAGTTACTAATTTTCACTGCCCACCAGAAAGCTGAGTGAAATTTTACATGATTACCACATTGTTTTGCATTCTAGAAAGAAGTACCGTGATAAAAGTTGCATGTCTTCGGAAGATTTATTAACGTACACCATTTGTAAATTGTACATTAACTGGCACTAGCATGTTCCCTACCTCAGAAATTTGTGTATCTTCTGTATTAGGTTATAGGAGTTGAAGTCACAACCTGCACAAAAGTTTTGGGCAAAGGTGGGGAGGGTGGTGGGATTGTACAGAAAAATTATGGAAATCATTTTTCTTTAAGAGGGAGAGTAGGTCATGGTGTAGATATTCTGACAGAACAAAGGGTAGAGTCTGTGATAATATTGTTTATTGCTCCAGGATATGTGCAGCTGCCTCTGAGTGAAGGTGCTGTTGAGAAGAAATTTTCGTGTGACATCTGTGGCGCTGTGTACAAGCACGCACCTAATTTGACTGCTCATAAGAAGATTCATCTGGGTGAAACAAGATGTGATCTGTGCCATAAGGTGTTAAGTCGCAAATCCAATTTTCATCGTCATCTTATGATGGTGCATGGTGTTGTCATGCATAAACGTGGCTGGTCATTACAGAAAAAATGAGGGGCTTAATTATTTACATTCACAGTCCTTCAGTCTTTATTTTACAATATTTCCCTTCATGCAGTTTTATGCAGGCTTCTGTGTTATGTGGTTTGTGTTGTATTGTTAATATCAGTGTATTTGTAGAAGCAGAGGGACAATTGCCAGTTTGGAACAAATTTCAGAACTGGTATTGTCATTTTTATGAATCTGACATATCTTACAAAATAATGTTATTTATAAATTAATAACTTTACAGTAAATTATTATAATTTGTCCAAGCAATGTACAGCACTCATAATAAATATGTTATTGACCATAATTTAATGCAGCTTACATTTATTTATATCTAACATCCTCTGAATCTTTTTATCTTGCACTTATTTTGTGGAGAGAGCTTTCAGATTGTATATTGTATTGATTATGTAATATAATCTTTTTCCTGTATCTCTGTAATGACACAACGGCTGTGCATTGTGTGATTGTTCTTTATAGGACCGAAGTCACCAGCATCTTGGATATCATGGCAGAAGAATGATGGAAAGTACAAATGTGACATCTGTGGGGCATCATATCGCCACCGTCAAAGCTGGTACTCTCACAAGCAGACACACCGAGGGCGCACATCATGCAGATTATGTGGCAAAATGTTCAGTCGAATGGCCCTACTCAATTTGCATCTGTTACAGATGCATGGCCTTCAGGCTGTTAAACCGCGAGGCCCTCGATTTGGTGACAGACATGGCTGTCACTGAAGTGACTGTTATGTGAAAGAAGAAGACTTTGACGTTGAAATATTTAATGCATTCTGTGTAAGACAATAATAGGTATATCAATTCTGTCTCAGATTCTCTTGAAATAAAAATCACTGGAGCATCAAGATGCACCCATCCCATCCATTCATTATATTTACTTTTATTATGGTGTTGTCATAATTGATCGTTATCATCTAGGAATAAGAATTTTGAACTCCCCAGTTACTACAAGGCTGGTGGCAAGATTTTAATTCAGAAATTAAAGAGTATTCATATCAACATGTGCAGCACTCAGACTGCTCAACTACATGCATATGCTGTTTCAGTAGAGCAAAACATGACCCATAAATGTTAAGGATGGCATTTCTGTTGTCTTATATTTCCTTTCACAACACTAAGATTGGTGTTGCATCAGTAAATTTTATGTACACGGAACTGTTCATTCCAGAACTATTAATGTGGTAAGTGGATCTGTCTACTAGATTTCTGAAGGCATTTTGAATAAAGTCATCAGATTTTAAAATGCCTTATTCATAAGAATGTGGCATGAATGAGGTTTGAAAATTATAATCTGATAATTATACGGTTTTCATTTCCTGTTAGAATTATGCTATTGTCACAGTTACTTCCCTGTAGATTACTGAAACAGGTTTCTCCATATGTTAGCATGTATTCTATGTGTAGAGATGTAAGAAATGTTTGGTTGGCATCTTGAAGTGTGTGTGCAGGATTGTTCTGAAACATTTTGTTTATTGAAATGTGACATTTCTATAGTCTGTCAGGTGAAAGAATGAACAGATTAGAATGTAGTTTATTCCAAATAACTCAGTACTCATGTAGGTGCAATGTTTCCAGTTAATCACTGGTTTGTATAATTCAGGAAGATGGGAACAGAATCATATGAGTTTTGTCTACAACTTTTCTTTGTGTATCTGCACTTTTATAGGCGAATCTTGTTCAACGTGTGTCTCAGAGTACAAGGAGAGCTATTCCGTATGTTGCAGCATAACACCTGGCCTGGTATCTCTTTTGTCTGGATTGTTGCTAGGTAGTTGTTATGCTAAATTTTTTTTCTTACAAAGATCAGTTTATTTGGAACTTGGGAATGCTGCCTTTTGTCAAGAGGACTTCAGCAAAATAACATCTAATAGGAGAGCAGAAAATTATTTCTGACTTCATTATCTCTGTTATGCAGCATGCCTGTAATTTTTTTGTTATAAGCTTTGTGAGATAATTATGATCCAGCAAGAATTCTTTAGGGGTGTCCCAATATTCATGTGTTGTTTATTGGATTTCAGATACCTTGTGGCTGCCAAAACTGAGGGGTGTAAGAGAATGCCCAATCTGCAGGAAGATGTTAGCCCAAACTACATCAATGAAACGACATATCCAGTCAGCTCATGCTGCAACTACTGCCGAACAGTGTCCAGTGTGTGGAAAACTGTTCAAGAACAAATACAATATGTGGGTTCATCGCAGCAAAAGTCACAGAGCTCATAAATTTGATTTCTAGCTGCTGATGAAGTGTGGCAATACAAAACCAAAACTGCATCATAAGGAATGTGCATTAATGTTAAACTTTGTTAACCAAAATGGTTCCAGTGCCTGCCCATGCTCTGTAGGTTGAAATTTCTAATGAAAACTGAAGTCATGTGTCATCTCATCCAGCAGTTTATCATTGCTGCGTCTTTTGTAGACAGTGTTTATAATTTTACAAATCCAAAATAATTGTATGAAAGATATGTATTTGGTTTAAAATAAAGGACTTGCTCAAGATATTTATAAGTAATATATGAAATACATTTATTTTGCTACACTCTGTATATAACACTAGACATGCCCATCAGTAGCTGCATATACTATGGTGCAATCAACAACACCTGTTCATTGGTTTTTCAAGCAGGATGATAGTTCCTCTTAACCACTCCTGCACACGTATGGCATTATCTTTTAAGGAATTTAAATTAACCATTCTCTTTTCCAGCACTGTTGTTGGGTACACCAGTTCCTTTGCCCCCTGTTGGCACTGAATACTGTCCACATTGCCCTTCTGTCTTGTCTATGGGCAATCTGCGACGTCATATTCGAACTCAGCACATTGGCATCCCTACAGCTGTCTGCCAGTTCTGCAAACGCACCTTCAAGAACAAGTACAGTCTACGGGAACACACCAGAATGGTCCACGGATTGTAAACAAAATAACGGCAGTTACCTCTTGGTACACAGCAGCCAGATTTTCAAATGTCGGAGCTATGTGTGAATGATTTCACATGATTCTATAGAGGAAACCAGTCTGTCATCTTCAGTGTTCACTCTAATTAAAATAGAATTTAGATTTGGTTTCAAAATACATACCAACTGTTGTTTATTATTGTAACAGCATATACAAATTTGAATATAGTTAACATTACTATACCATATTGTATGTTATTTTATTACACAAGACATTAGCTACTGATTATGTTAGTGACAAATATTATAATATTTTCTGTTCTGTGCTTTATAATGTAACAGTTGTAGAGTTTCACAGTTCATGTAATTTTAACAAAGAAAATTGGTTTACAGAGCATACTTTTCAGTTTAAACAGGGGTAGGGGGTTGATAAGCCAATTACTACAACATGATGAAGTTTGTTTTACTGCGCATATTTATATTTGGAACGAACATATGATAGGAGTTAAATTAAGAGGAAGTAGTTGCATTTCAGTATTCTCCCTGCTAGGCACAATTTCACACATACCAGACACCAGGATCTTTCTAGCTAGTCTGCCATCACAAGTGGTTTGCCTTTTTTACAGGTGATGAAAACAATTCACGGTACCCAGGGTACTTGTTGATTGGAGACCGCTACATGTGCATGCTCTGCCAGCACACATTCAACACATTGCCGATTCTTTCTCGCCACATTGCAGCCAAGCATCAGAAGCAAGACTCCGTCTTCTTTTGCGACAAATGCAACCGTTACTTCAAGACAAAGTGGAGTTTGTCTACTCATAACAGTCGATACCACAAGTCCCCAGCCTTTCCAGATCAGATTGGGCATGATGGAAACAATCACTAAAGAGGAACATTATTTATTTTATGTATGTAGAACTATTGTCTATGTATATTTCCAATTATACGGGCAGAAGATATTGTGTCTCACAGTGTATCCTTTGTATTCATGTATGAATTGTTCATTCATGTTCAGTTTATGGAGAAGCTGAATAAGAAATGGATGTAAGCCATGATTCATTAAAGAGTATTGTGTAGTAGGTCCCTTTGAAGGTAGGTACTTATTTTATATTTTAATCTTTCAAAGGGAATATGGAATCATAAGTTTCTCAATTGTGCTGTGGCCTGAATTTTTTAAGTTTCCTGTGCAGTTTCAGCTGTTCTTAATGATTATTGTTAAGCTGGTGTAGTACGTTCAAGGCTAATTCCATGTTGCAGTAGCTTTGGTTAAATGATCCAATTATGCATGATATAAGTCTGGCGTAGAATACAGACAGTATAGCTATATCTTTCTTTTAATCATTCAATTTAGTCCCCTGTTCATGGTACTGGAATGAAAAAATGGAAAGGAAATCTTTTGGTTGAGACTGGGGCTTCCTTATGCTGCCCAGGACACCATGACATTCAGGATGTCTAAGAATAATTGTTTTCAGAATTCAAATATGAATGCTGATTCTGACCCACATAGAACCTTCTGATCTGGAAGTCTGGTAAAAGACTTGTAAAGTAAGAATTTTTGAGTAAAGTCAGATTGTTGATTATAGCAACAGTTTACATTGTGTACCATCTCAGAATCTTGGATGTAAAGGTATGCTAGTGCAAGGGTTTTTTTTTTTAACTTCCTGTGACTTCTTCAACTTCATCAACCTCACGTATATATCAGAAGAGCTGCCTAGCATTTCACAACTCCAGACTATTTCTTAAACTCAATACATCAGTAAACTTCATGGTTACACCGTGCATCAACAATATCCAACACTTTATTTTCCAACTAATGCACACAACATTAAAAACATATCCACTTTTGAACCAAGTGTGTAATTTTAGCTAAGTACTGGCTGTGGCTCCCTGATGATGGTTTCCTTGTAAACTGAAACATGTTAGGGCAGCTTATCTTATTTTAAAATGTTTTAAAAATGCTATGTTTTTTAACATTGTGTGCATTAGTTGGAAAATAAAGTGTTCAATACACCAGTCTTTGTCTTTGTATACCAAGAGCTCTACTATGACATTTTCTGGTCAAAATCTTATATATACATTTGTTACTCTTCCACTTTTGCTGCACATCCCATCTCCTAAAACTCCTTAACTTTGCATGACGTAAGCCTTCCACATCATTGTAAATGAGATCTTCGCTCTTCTGGCATGTTACCCTGTGTAGATTGGTAGTTAGTTACCACCATTAATGAACTACCAATCTATGCTGCATGACATCCCAAAAGGTGAAGTTCTCTTTCACTTTATTATTGTACAACTGCTCAGTGAAGAGAATGAAGGTCTAATGACCATTCATCTTTTAGAGTAGACCATTGCTCTAATGGCAACAGCACTGCAACCCTTGACTGCTACCGTCTGCCTGCAGCATTTGCTATAAGTTACGCATTTGTGCATTTTAGAAAAATTTCTAAATCCACTGTTTTCAGTTTTACTTAATCTTACTTTCTTTCTTGCCTCTTTAGGTGACTGCGCAATCTTGCACTTAGCAGTTGTAACATCAGCCATTTAACACAAACAGATAAATTTTTTTACTGCACTGTATAGAAGCTGATACTTTTGACATAAACATACCTGCAAATAAACAGAATGTGTAGGTTGCTGTTAGGCAAGTTTGTACAGGCACTTAAGCAGTTTCAGGTGTATGCTATTTTTAAGTAGTAAAAATTTGAAATGATAACTTTTTTGAATGGTGCCCCAAATTTTTGCTTGTGGGAATGAAAGTGCAGTGAGATTGACATGGCAGAACATTGATGGGCAATAACATGCTGTGGTCCACCAGGTTCCAATGTGTTGGAGTTCAGATTTCAACTGAACTCCCTTGTTTATACAGACAGATACACAGCTGACCACATGTAGCTATACTCAGTTTCAACCTGCTTAAAATTCAACTTGCGGCCGATCTTCAAGAATGTACCTACGGTATAAGTCAGAGACTTACATTAATGGTCTGTCCATGCTACTGATCTGTGAACACTCCCGACTAACTTATTTCGTGCAAAAAGATGGTTACATCTGCACACACTGTCAACAGACAGTATGTAATTATTTTGAGATGTTTTACTAATATAAGAGCCTGTAAGAGAACCTGGTCTACTCTAAAATGTGAATCCTGCATACAGCCCATCTGTTCTCTACTCCACCTCTAGGTTTCTTCCATTCTCTCTAATACTTTATTTTTAGATACACTGAATACTTGTTTGTTTTAAGAGTTTCAGGAACAGTTGTTGTCCCATACAACAGAAAGGTACATAAACAGTGTAGTTACATACATTGCAGTCCCTGTGAGTGTAGATTCCCTTCCTTCTACGTGTTTCTCCATTGTCTTATGTGGTATGTATACTTTCATTTAATAAATCAGTATTGTCATCATAATCAAATAACTGATTTTGTATTCAAGTGTTACACCCTTTTCAATTATCATAATGAAAAGAAATGAAGATAAAACACCTCTTTCACTTAGATCATTGCAATTTGGAAATTTGTGAGAGTTACTTAACAGAATGACATCCATTTTCCTATCTTCTCCTATATGTTATAGGATCATCATTATAGGATCATCATTATGCAGTTTAGTTATGCAGCCCATCCAGAAACTCCATACTTGCAATGGAACCAAAAATATAATAATATTCTAGGTTAATTTAATCAGTTCACCTTCACACAACTGACACATGATAATAACAAATCTGAAGTGAATTTCTACTTATGCTCAACGAATTTTTCGGCCATTACATGCTCTCATCTTGAAAGTAGTTATTTTGTAACATGACACAAACCCTGTGGGATTGAATCCTGTTGAAAGCATCTCTCTGTAGGAGTCATGTTTTGAACGGTGTCAGCTTAAGCTGCTTGATATCATCAAGTCTTCTCTCGTTCCATACAGACGCGGGCTTTCTAGTTAGTTATGTGGAGAGTACAGGGGGTTGGATAGAACTACCCATGCCATTTAGAGCTTGATATTCTCCACAGACAAAGCGTAATGGGCTAATACAGTGTCACAGGGAAGAAACCACTTTCAAGTGTGTCATTCCTCAAGCTATTTTCTGTAGATGCAACATGTTTATATTTGTCCATATTGATTGAACTTTATATAAATGCATTGATGATAAAAGCAGTGCCCAACACATTATCTTCAGCAAATGTTAGTTCCTTCCTTTGAATTCTGAGAACCACTTATATATTTCTGATTGATTATTCCCTAGAAGTAAGTTTTAATGTACCATAGGGTTCCATAGCAATTTTACAGTCACTTTTGAATCCATTTTCACTAATATGCTACATCATCCTATGTGTTCTTTGATCTTTGCTGTATCATTATTGCTCCCTAATAGCCCATGTTCCAAATAATAAAAATTCATATCTCAGTATGCGTTTTTCCCACAGCCCAGTTGTCAAATGTGATATGAATTGTCGAGTTTTGCTCCAAATTTTGTAACATACTGGGCATAATGGTCTTGGCAACTGGGCATTATAATGCTTGCTGCAAATGTAAATTAAAATGGCCAAACATTCTTCACTGCATAAATATGAACTTTTTGTTAACCCATTGGCATACACAAACGCCTGTCAGGCATTCTGAGCCATCGATGTCTTTTCTTTTAATTCTAGCCTTCTGTCAGTAGACGGCATGACATGTCTTATACCATTTCAAAGCTTAAGAAACGATCTATCCAATGGTATATCATACGTAGAGATTGTATCGATTTTTAGGTTATAAATCGATC
>JGI20166J26741_10875558_pt1 | contig 14874 bp, 12 predicted proteins | sample TergutCu122P5_FD_26741 | JGI IMG/M metagenome (IMG submission 26741)
GCCAATGGAAAATATTATGTGGCAGACAAATATGAAAATATAAGCGGTAATATAGGCGTGAGATATTTATTTAGATAGTTTTCAGCTTTAGAGGTATCATGAAAGTCAAACTTTTAAAATTTACCAGTGATCCGGAAAAAACTTGCGCGATAGCGGGCAGGCTTTGCTACAGCGCCGGCGGGATCGATGAAATAACCGAGAAGCTTACTAAAGAAAAAATGAAAGAGCTTCTTGAGAAAATAATCGCTTCGGGGCATCACTCGGTTTTGGAGCACGCGTCGTTTACGTTCGGCGTTGAGGGCGTTTCGCGCGCGCTGCTTGCGCAGCTTACCAGGCACAGAATCGCGTCTTTTTCCGTGCAGAGCCAGAGATATGTGAAGTTTAAAAACGGCGTTGATTTCGTAACCCCGGAAACTATAGCCAAAGACGAAAAAATGCTTGAAAAATATAACGCTTTTCTTAAAAATACTGAAGCTCTTTACAAAGAGTTTCTCGCCGCAGATATCCCTGCGGAAGACGCCAGATACGTGCTCCCGAACGCCGCGGCTACAAAAATCGTAATAACCATGAACGCCAGAGAGCTCAGGCACTTTTTTGCGCTCAGATGCTGCAACAGGGCGCAGTGGGAAATAAGAGATATGGCATGCCGCATGCTGAACCTCGCGCGCAAGGAAGCCCCGATACTTTTTTCCGATGCCGGCCCGGACTGCGTAAGGGAAGGCTGCCATGAAGCGTTTCCGTGCGGACATCCGTGGAAAAAATTAAAGAGTGGAGTTTAACGGCAGTGTGGAGAGTGGAGTTATTGTGTTTCGGGGAGATTGTCCCCGAAACCTATTAATTAGTTTTCGCTTTGCGAAAACACAGACACTTCACACTCCAAACTCCACACTTCAAACTTTATCAGGTTTTCGAGATGAAAAAATACCAAATAGCAATGCTCATTGCCCTGATGTTTGTGACTGTCGTCGTGTTCTATACGGCTTTGAACGCGGATTTTGTCAATCTTGACGACAGAGTTATGGTTGTCGGGAACTGGAAAATACGTTCTTTGTCGCCGGAAAATCTGTCCGAACTTCTTTTCAAGACGCATTTCAGGCTTTATCATCCGCTTGTCAATCTTTCTTATGCGGCAGAGTACCAGATAATGGAACTCGATCCGTACATATACCATGCTACGAACGTCATACTTCACCTTTTAAACACGCTGTTTGTGTTTTTCATTTTCAGAAAGCTTTCCGGCGGCGATTTTTTTGTTCCGTTTATAACTGCTTTTATCTTTGCGTGCCACCCGCTTCATGTCGAGCCTGTGGCGTGGATAAGCAGCCGCAAAGACACATTGTACGCTTTTTTCTTTCTGGCGTCGCTTTTTATGTATCTGAAATCGGGAGAACAGGTATCAAAAAGGGATAAAATATCCCATTACGCGCTGTCGATGCTGCTTTTTTTGCTCGCCTGCCTTTCTAAAACCATGGCCGTAACGCTGCCGGCTATAATAGTGCTTTGCGACTGGCTGCGCGGCGAGGAATTTTTGTTTGACCGCAAAACGCTTGCGAAATATATTCCTTTTTTTATCGCGGCCGCCGCATTTGCCGCGGCTACGTACAAAGGCTACTACTTTCCGGAAGAGAAAACGCAGGCCAGCGTCTACAGTTTTTACATGAACTTTATAGGGGCTCATTTCAATTTTCTCTTTTACATAGCCAAGTTTTTTGTTCCGACAAAACTTGCCGTAGCCTATCCTTACTTTTTTTACCAAAACGAGATTCCTCCGGATTTTATAATGAAGGCTCCGGCGCTGCTGTACGGGATTGCCGTGCTTGCGCTCTACAGCCTCAAGGTTTCAAAAAAAATCTTTTTCGGATTTGCTTTTTTTGCCGTGTCTATTCTGCCCGTAATAAATATATTTCCTACCGGGATTGCTTCCGTTGCGGACAGATACACGTACATACCGCTGACGGGGCTTGCCTATATAAGCGCGGTTTTTATCGTTTATATCTATGGAAAACTCAAGGGCAACATTCTTAAGCGGGCGTACTTGATTGTTTTATGCGCGCTGTCCGTTGCAATGTGCGCCAATAGCATATCGCAGGCGCAGGTTTGGCTTTCTACGAGCAATCTTTTTGGAAATCAAATAAAGATCTATCCCGGACAGGTGGCGCAGGCTTATGCAACGCTTGGGGTTTACTACGGCGAGCAAGGCATGGACAAAGAAGCGGAACGCTATCTTACCATTGCTTACGATATGGAGCCGGCGCTTTCTCTCGGGATATTTTCTCTTGCAGGCGTGAAGAAAAAACAAAAAAAGTACAAAGAAGCTCTTGAGCTTTACAGACGTGTCTCTCCGCATGACGGAAACATAGCCACGGCTTATGTAAACGCCGCGCAGATATATCTTGACATGAAAAACGACAAAAAAGCGCTGGAACTGCTGGATACAGCTTCGCATTTCCAAAGAGATTTGACCGACGTGTATGTCGTAAGAGGAGTTTACTATGCGGAAAAAGGCGACTATAAAAATGCAATTATAGATTTTGATTCGGCAAAAAAAACAAGTCCTCAAAGAGAAGATCTTTATCTCTACGGCGGAAAGGCATATGAGAATTTGGGCGATAATTACAAAGCGGCGTTGGAATATTCTCAAGGCATAGCGGTTCTCGGAGAAACCGAGAATTTGCTGATGAAACTCGGAGAGCTTTACTTTAAACTTGGAAAGTATGTCGCCGCGGAAAGCAAATTCAGGCGGATGATAGAACTCTATCCGGAAAGTCCGCAAGCGCGCGACCATTTGGGCAGCATATACGCCGTAAGAGGCGACTATAAAAACGCTTTGGTGCAGTTTACAACAGCTGTGCTTATAGACAATAAATTCGCAGTTTCATATTTTCACAGGGCGGCGGCAAATTACGAGATCGGGCATTACGAAAAAGCCGCCGAAGACGCAAGAAGAGCGGAGTCTCTGGGCTTTAAACTTCCGGATGATTTTAAACAGCAGCTTAAGGAAGCGGGAATAGTTTTATAAAATAGAGTGAAGAGTGGAGAGTGAGGAGTGAAGATACGGCAAAACTGCTGTTTTGCAGTTGTCGTATCTCAACTCTTCACTCTTCAATCTCCACTCTGCAGTTTAAGGAATTGCGATGCACGACATTTTCAATTTTTTGATGATGCTGGCCGTAATTTTGGCGGCGGCAAAACTTTTCGGCTCGCTTGCGGTAAGGTTTGGGCAGAGCGCGATAGTCGGCGAACTTATAGCCGGAGCAATAATAGGCCAGAGCGTTCTGGGAATTGTCAGAGAGACGCCTGCGCTTAGCGGCATTGCGGAACTCGGCGCGGTAATACTTCTTTTTGAAGCAGGCGTTTCTATGGACATAAAAGAGTTTGCCAAAGCCGGAGGCTGGGCAGCGGCCGTGGCTTTTGCGGGGGTAATACTCCCGTACTTTTTAGGGTATCATGTTTTTATGTATTTCGGGCTAAGCGGCGCGCAGGCAATTTTTGCCGGAGCCGTGCTTACGGCGACCTCTGTGGGAATTACGGCAAGAGTTTTTATGGATTTGAAAAGGATAGATACGCAGGAAGCCAAGATAGTGCTCGGAGCCGCTGTAATAGACGATGTTATAGGGCTTGCCATTCTTGCGGTTGTTCTTAAGTTAGTAACCGGAGGCGCGGTAACTTTCTCAACCGTAACGCAGGTAAGCGCAACCGCGGTTTTGTTTCTGGCTTTAGCGGTCGGGGCCGGCCTTTTGATAGCGCCTACCGTATTTAAATATGTGTCCAAGTTGAAACAAGAGCATGCGGCTTACATTGTTGCCCTTGTATTCTGCCTCATAATATCCTCGCTCTCTTCAAAAGTCGGGCTTGCGTCCATTGTCGGCGCCTTTGCAGCCGGGCTTGTCGTTTCCGCAACAAAGCAAAAGGAAGAGATAAAAAGGGATATAAAACCTCTTTACGCATTTTTAGTTCCGGTATTTTTTGTTTTAATGGGAACTCAGGTTGACGTAGGAACCTTTAACCCGTTTGTAGCGGCAAACAGGGAGATACTGCTTCTTACGGCCGCGCTTTTTGCCGCGGCGGTTATAGGCAAAGCTGCGGCGGGCTTCGTTGTATTTAAAAAAGGCGCGGACAGGCTTTTAATAGGAGTTTCAATGGTTCCCCGCGGCGAAGTGGGTTTGATATTTGCGGGCATAGGCTTAAAAAACGGCGTTTTCGGCTCTTCTCAGTACAGCGCTTTGACGGCGGTTATAATGCTTACGACGTTTGTTACGCCTTTTGTGTTAAAGTATATGATTTCTAAAAAAACAGAGTGAAGAGTGGAGAGTGAGGAGTGAAGATACGGCAAAGTCCGTTCTCTATAAAATGGGGGTATAAAATGAAAAGAACATTTGTGCTGTTATTGGCTTTTTTATTTATGTTTTCGGTTTGCGCAAAGGATTTGGCGTTTGCGCAGGATGATGGGAACGCTCAGAGCGCCGAGGTGCTTGAGACTGACGGCGGCGCGGCCGGCGGCAGTTCATCGTCGGATTTGTCCGATAATTCCGGACAGGCTGCAGGCTCGGCTCTTCAAACAGGAGTAAACAAGATTGAGGATGCGGTAAAGACCGTTCAGAAAACGTCTGCCAAGGTTGAAAAAAGCGGTTTCATAGAAAAAATACTCGATTTTCTTTCAATGGTATGGCAAAAGATAAAGAAGATTTTTTCAAATCTGCCGGGCATAAAACAGTATAATGAGTCGTCATACTCAAGCGAGAACTACAAGAAAGAGATGGATGCCATGGGCGCCGAATACGCCTCGGACAAAGCGGTCCGGAAAAAAAGCGAATCTATGCTGAAAGAGGGAAGTAAAAAGTTCTTTAAGGGAGGCAGTTAATAGTTAATAATTAATAGGGTTTCTCTAAAAATCCTGCCCCGCCGTGTCATTCCCGCTTTCGCGGGAATGACAAACTAGGGTTTTTAGAGAGACCCAATAGTGAATAGCGGACTTCAAAAAATGATTTGCCGTTTATTAACTATTCACTATTAATTATTAACTGCTGTTTTACACAACCCGTAGTCTGTTATAACAATGCCATCAAAACCTGTAGTATTTCAGGCCGCCAAAACCCGCCGGAAAAAAATTTAAAAAAAATGATTGACAAAGCTATAGGTATGTTGTACTATGAGCTCCGCTACAACCGGTAGTTCAAGGCAGCGCAATAAAAAAATAAGAGCAACCCAATGAAATGTCCTTTTTGCGGAAGTTTTCAAGATCAGGTGCTTGACTCGCGTCCGGTTGAACATTCATCGGCAGTCAGAAGGCGCAGGGAGTGCGGCGAGTGCAAGAAAAGATACACTACTTTCGAAAGGCCGGAAGAAGTCTCCCTTATGGTCGTTAAATCCAACCAGAGCCGCGAGCCGTTTGACCGTCAAAAAGTAAAAGCAGGCATAGAACGCGCCTGCAGAAAGCGCCCCGTTGCAGCTGAAACCATAGATAAAATAGTAAGCGAAGTGGAAAATGAGCTGACGTCAGAGTATGTCATGGAGATACCCTCAAGCACCATAGGCCAAAAGATTTTGGAAAAGCTCTGGGACATAGATTTGGTAGCGTATATAAGGTTTGCTTCGGTTTACAGGCAGTTCGGGGACATAGATACGTTTATGGACGAGCTTAAAAAACTCAAAAAAGAACATCAAAAAAGACAAAGACAAAGGCAATGATAAATGGTTAATGATAAATGTCGGAGTTCGGGGACAATGTCCCCGAACCTACTATTAAGTTTCGCCGAAGGCGAAACACATCAATTAATCATTAACCATTAACCATTTATCATTGTCGTTGAGGGGGGGTTGAAATGGCACAAAAAATTAAAGAAGATCTTATCTCGGAGCACGGAGCAAAACTTGAAAAAAATGCGCTTACGGTTCTTCAAAAAAGGTATTTGAAGAAAGATGCGCAGGGCAGCGTTACAGAAAAGCCGGAAGAACTGTTTTACAGGGTGGCCGAAAACATAGCCCAGGCCGATAAAATATACGATAAAGACGCCGATACCGACGCTTTGACAAAAGAGTTTTATCTTGCCATGTCTTCTCTTGATTTTTTGCCCAACTCCCCGACGCTTATGAACGCCGGCAGGCATTTGCAGCAGTTGTCGGCCTGCTTTGTGCTTCCCATAGAAGATTCAATGGATTCGATTTTTGAAACCCTCAAAAATACCGCGCTTATACATAAATCCGGCGGCGGCACAGGCTTTTCATTTTCAAGGCTGCGCCCCAAAATGGATTCCGTGCAAACAACGAGCGGCGTTTCGTCGGGCCCGGTATCTTTCATGCAGGTTTTTAATGCCGCTACCGAAGCCATAAAGCAGGGCGGAACAAGGCGCGGCGCGAATATGGGTATGCTCAGGGTTGATCATCCGGACATTCTCGATTTTATAACCTGCAAAGACAAAAATGACAGCCTTAACAACTTTAATATATCCGTAGCTGTCACAAAAGAGTTTATGGACGCGCTTGAGGATGAAGAAGATTACAATCTCTACAACCCCCGCACAAAAGCTGTCTCAGGAAAGCTCAATGCAAAAGAAGTTTTCAATAAGATAGTTGACCAAGCCTGGAAAAACGGCGAGCCAGGCATAGTTTTTATAGACCGCATGAACGATGCAAACCCCACTCCCGCCGCAGGCATGATAGAATCCACAAACCCTTGCGGAGAACAGCCGCTTCTTCCTTATGAGTCGTGCAATCTCGGCTCGATAAATCTCGGGCATTTCATAGAAGGCAACGAAGTTGCCTGGGAAAAACTCGAAAGCACGATAAAAACTGCCGTTCATTTTCTCGACAACGTAATCGACATGAACAACTACCCCATACAAAAAATCGGCGAGACGACCCGTTCTAACAGAAAAATAGGTCTTGGCGTAATGGGCTGGGCAGATATGCTTTTGCATCTTGGCATACCTTACGGCTCGCACGACTCGCTTATGCTTGCCGAAAAACTCATGGGCTTTATCAAGACAAAATCCCACGAAGCTTCCGAAGAGCTTGCTCTCAAGAGAGGCGCTTTCCCGAACTTTAAAAACAGCATTTACGGCAAAGGAAACCCTATAAGAAACGCCACTACCACCACCATAGCCCCTACCGGAACCATCGGCATAATAGCCTCGGCGTCCGGCGGCATAGAGCCGGTATTTGCGCTTGTCTATAAAAGAGCGCAGTGCCTCGACAACGAAGAGATGTTTGAAGTCAACCCTCTTTTTGAGAAAACAGCCAAAGAACACGGCTTTTATTCAAAAGAACTTATGGATAAAATCGCGGAAAAAGGCAGCGTGCACGGACTTAAGGAAATACCAGAGAAGATAAAAAAGGTTTTTGTGACCGCTCAGGATATTACGCCGGAAGACCATATAAGGATGCAGGCCGCTTTTCAGAAATTTACGGATAACGCCGTTTCTAAAACCGTCAACTTCCCGAATGCCGCCACTAAAGAAGACGTAAAAAAAGTGTACATTCTTTCTTATAAAATGGGCTGCAAAGGCGTGACGGTTTACCGCGACGGAAGCCGCGATGTGCAGGTTTTAAATCTCGCCAATAAAAAGGAAAACGGCCAGCCCGTTGAGATGATAAAAGAGAGAAAACCGAGAACCAGGCCGAAAAAGACTTTCGGATACACATATCTTATGCATACAGGCTGCGGTAAAATGTACGTTACGGTCAACGAAGACGAAAAAGGCGCATGCGAGATATTTACGCAGCTAGGAAAATCCGGCGGCTGCACCGCTTCTCAGGCAGAGGCTGTAGCGCGTCTCATCTCACTCTCTTTGCGCAGCGGAATCGGCGAGCAGGATATAATAAACCAGCTCAAAGGCATCAGATGCCCGTCGCCGACGCTGGCGGAAGGCGGCGCCATACTTTCATGCGCGGATGCAGTTGCAAAAGCGCTTGAAGCTTACACAAAAGAAAAGATGGCTCCCGCGTTGTTTACGCAGGAAGTATCGGCCTCGGAGCCTTACGCCCAGATAGAAGAGCAGAAAGTTGCCGTAAACGAAAATGCGCACAGCGCTGCTAAGCCGTACTCTTCAGACGCCAGCAAGAACTTTTCCGGCTCATGCCCGCAGTGTCCGGAATGCGGCGAGATGCTGACGTTTGCAGAGGGCTGCGTGGTTTGCCGGGATTGCGGATATTCGAAGTGCTGGTAAAAGAACGGCAGAGTGAAGAGTGAAAAGTGGAGAGTGAAGATACGGCCTTTGCCGTCATTCTGAAGCGGCGAAGCCGCTGAAGAATCTAGACGATAATACTTCCGGCCTAGATACTTCGTAAACTTTGTTTACTCAGTATGACAGCTGCCGAACTGTAAAATAAGGCAGATTATAATGGTCAAAAGCGACAAGTGGATAAAAAAGATGGCTCTTGAGAAGAAAATCATAGAGCCGTTTGAAGCCGGACAGATAAAACAGATAGAAGGCAGAGGCGCCATTTCTTTCGGAACTTCTTCCTACGGCTATGATATGCGTTTGTCCGACGAGTTTATGGTTATGAGAACAGATGCGGCGAGGCAGGGAGGCAGAGATGCGCAGAAACAGCAGAACGGCAATCTTGTTGTTGAAGGCAGTTGCTCTGCATCTCCGCATCCCTGCATCTCAGCCTCGTCTTTTGTACTTGACCCCAAACAATCCGCCGAAACTCTGTTTGAACCCGTAAAAGTAAAAGATTTCATAGTGATTCCTCCAAACTCAATAGTTTTGGGCAAAACCATAGAGTATTTCAGAATACCTCGCGACGTCGTCACAATAGCATTCGGCAAATCCACTTATGCCAGATGCGGAATTTTCGTAAATGTGACGCCTTTTGAACCCGAGTGGGAAGGCTACGTGACGCTTTCCATAGCAAACACCACGGCTTTGCCGGTAAAAGTTTACGCCAACGAAGGCATAGCCCAGGTTTTATTTTTAGGAGCAGATGAAGTCTGCGAAATTTCTTACGCAGACAGAAAAGGCAAGTATCAGGCGCAGAAAAACATAACCTCGGCGAAAATTTAGTATAATAGCGCAACTTAATAATTGGAGAGACGATGATTTTAATCTTGGATTTCGGTTCCCAGTACACGCAGCTTATAGCAAGGCGCATCAGGGAAGAAAAAGTTTACTGTGAGATATATCCCGGAAACAAATCTTTGGACGCCATAGGCAACTTGAAAGATTTGAAAGGCGTAATACTTTCAGGCGGGTATGACAGCGTTTACTCAAAAGGCGCTCCTCACCCGGATCCGAAAATCTGGAAGCTCGGAGTTCCGGTTTTGGGCATTTGCTACGGAATGCAGCTGATAGCCGAACTTCTCGGCGGCAGAGTTAGCCCGTCAAATAAAAGAGAGTTCGGGCTGGCTTCGGTAAATGTAAACCCGAAATGCGAACTGTTAAAAGGGCTTAACAACAGGGAAATCTTATGGATGAGCCACGGCGACAAGCTTTCCAAAATTCCTAAAGATTATAAAATAACCGCAAAATCCGCTAACTCTCCTTACGCGGCAATAGAAAACGTCAAAGATAAAATATACGGCGTGCAGTTCCATCCCGAAGTAAAACATTCCGTCCACGGCAGGAAAATCCTCCAAAACTTTATTTTTAACATATGCGGCTCAAAGCGCGACTGGACCATGAAATCTTACATTGTCGACGAAGTAAAAAGAATCAAAGAACAGGTCGGCAGCGGCAAAGTTTTGTGCGCTCTTTCAGGCGGCGTTGACTCTTCCGTAGCTTCTTTTATGCTGCACAAAGCCATAGGAAAAAAGCTTATATGCGTCTATGTTGACCACGGATTGCAGAAACTCGGCGAGACTGAAAGAGTCAGAAAGATTTTCGGGAAAAAGTTCGGCAAAAATTTGATTTTAGTAGACGCAAAAAAACTGTTTTTGTCTAAGCTCAAAGGCGTTACCGACCCCGAGCAGAAAAGAAAGATCATAGGGCACACTTTTATAGAAGTGTTTGACAGAGAAGCTAAAAAATTAAAAGGGATAGATTTCCTGCTTCAAGGGACGATTTATCCAGACGTAATAGAAAGCGTTTCGATAAAAGGCGCAAAGTCTCCGATTAAAAGCCATCACAACGTCGGGGGGCTTCCTGAAAAGATGAAAATGAAGCTTGTCGAGCCTCTCAAGTTCCTCTTCAAAGACGAAGTAAGAGTTCTTGGCAGAGAGCTTGGAATTCCGGACGAAATAATAGACAGGCAGCCTTTTCCCGGGCCCGGGCTTGCAGTGAGATGCCTCGGAGACATAACCGAAGAAAAACTGAGAATTTTAAAAGAAGCGGACGATATAGTCACGCAGGAGATAAGAAAAGCCGGGCTGTACGAAAAAATCTGGCAGTCTTTTGCGATAATACTTCCGGTGAAAACCGTCGGCGTTATGGGCGACGCGAGAACATACGAGCACGTGATAGTATTGAGAGCCGTAAATTCGGAAGACGCGATGACGGCCGACTGGGTAAAGCTTCCTTATGATCTGCTCGGCAGAATATCGTCGAGAATCATAAACGAAGTGAAAGGCGCCAACAGGGTGGTTTACGATATATCGAATAAGCCGCCTGCCACTATTGAATGGGAGTAAAACGGCAGTGAATAGTTAATAATGAATAATTAATAGTTAACGGCAAACGGCGCTAATATCGCGGTGAAGCCGCCCCAAAATTATTAACTATTCACTATTAATTATTAACTGGATTTTATGAAACGCATAAAAATATTTGTAATTCTATTGCTTTCCGTCTCGCTGTTTTCCTGCTCTCGTCATTCCGAACAAAACGGGGCAGGGGGCGGCGAGTCAATGCAGATAAAAGGCTCCGATACCATAGTTAATCTCGTGCAGGTTTGGGCGGAGAGATTTGTTGAAAAGAATCCCGAGTGCAATATCGGCGTTACCGGCGGCGGCTCGGGCACGGGTTTTGCCGCGCTTTTAAACTCTACCTGCGATATAGCCATGGCGTCAAGAGCGATAGAAGATAAAGAAATCGCAAAGGCCGCGCAAAATAATATAGAACCCGTCGAACATATCGTAGGCCTTGACGGTTTGGCTGTGCTCATAAATAAAAATAATCCGGCGGATAAGCTGACTTTGGAGCAGTTGCGGGATATTTTTATGGCGAAAATCACGAACTGGAAAGAAGTCGGCGGAGAAGACAGAAAGATAGTGATTCTTTCAAGGGAAAGCAATTCCGGAACGCACATGTTCTTCAAAGAGCACGTCTTGAGGCGCGGCAATGCCAAATCAAAAGAAGAGTTTGCGCCGAGCGCTTTGCTTATGCCGTCGTCTCAGGCGATATATGATGAAGTTTCACAAAATCCCAACGCTTTGGGTTATACGGGAATGGGCTATATCAACGGCGAAGTCAAAGCTGTCTCGGTGGCTAAAGACGAGAGCAGCGGTTATTTTTATCCGACTGCGGACAATGTTATAACCGGCAGGTATCCTATATCAAGGCCTCTGTATCTTTACACAAACGGCATGGCGAAGGGAATCGTCGGAAAATTTATAGATTACGCTTTGTCTCCGGAAGGGCAGAAAATCGTTGAGGAAACGGATTTCGTTCCGATAAAGAAAAAGAGCGAATAGGCTAAGATGTCATGCTGCGAAGTTCAGGATTGACACATGCTCTGGCCGTCATTGCGAGGCGGAGAGGAGCGACAACGAAGCAATCCAGAAAGCCGAAGTCCTGAGCGAAGTCGAAGGATCTCGGAAACAACAGTTATAATGCCTAGATTGCCGCGCCCTTTCAGCGCTCGCAATGACGACAAAAAGCAGTAGTGAGTTGATGACACCTCTGGAGATTTATAGAGAAAATAATGAGAAAAATAATAGACTCGGTAATGGAAACCATAGTTTTTATCTGCGGCATACTGTCGATAGTGTTTGTCGCGCTCATATTCGGTTTTTTGCTTAAGGAAGGCTTTGCATTCTTTAAAGAGTTCGGCGTTATAAACTTTATAACGGGAAGATTCTGGTACCCGGTCTCAAATCCTCCGCAGTTCGGCATACTTCCTTTGATAGTAGGTTCGCTTTTGGTTACCGTCGGAGCCGCTGTTATAGCGGTTCCTATGGGCGTTATGGCTGCGCTTTATATTTCCGAGATAGCTCCGAAAGGCGTAAGAGATATATTAAAATCTTTTGTCGAGCTTATGGCCGCCATACCGAGCGTAGTTATAGGTTTTGTCGGAATGGTCACCATAGTTCCGATAATCAGAATGACGTTTAATCTTCCGACGGGTCTTACGGCTTTTACGGGTTCGCTGATGCTTGCTTTTATGGCAATGCCTACGATAGTGACGATATCCGAAGACGCTATACGCTCAGTTCCGTGGGCTTATAAAGAAGGCGCATTGGCGCTCGGCGCGACAAGATGGCAGACGGTAAGAAGAATAGTTTTAAAAGCTGCGATGCCCGGAATAGTAGCCGCCGTAATGCTTGGCATAGGAAGAGTAATCGGTGAAACGATGGCTGTCATGATGATTACGGGAAACGCCGCGCAAATACCTCACTCGATATTTGAGCCGGTAAGGACGATGACCGCTACGATCGCCGCCGAAATGGGCGAAACCGTCAGAGGCGGCATGCACTACAGAGCGCTGTTTGCCTTGGGATTTGTGCTTTTTGTAATAACTTTTATCGTTAACTTTGTAGCGGATTTATTTTCGGGAAAAAGCAAGAAGTAATTAATAGTTAATAGTGAATAGTTAATAATTAAAAAAACTACACTAATGCGGCGAAGCCGCTCAAAAACTATTAACTATTCATTATTAATTATTAACTGGATATTAAAATGTTTAGACTAAATCCAAAACTATCCCAGAAACTTTCATACGCATTGCTTTTCTGTGCTACTATATTCGTTATAATTCCAGTGGTCTTTATACTCTTCATTATAATTAAAAACGGCGCGTCAGCGATAACTTGGGAGTTTTTGACCAGCATGCCAAGAAACGGCATGCGCAGCGGAGGCATTCTTCCTGCAATTTTGGGTACGCTTTCAATAGTTTCGTGCGCAATATGCATAACGCTTCCCATAGGCGTAAGCGCGGCAATATATCTCAACGAGTACGCAAAAGATAATCTGCTGACGAGGATTATAAAGCTTGCAATCGTAAATCTTGCCGGCGTCCCTTCAGTAGTGTATGGACTCTTCGGCCTAGGAATATTCGTAATGTTTTTTAAGCTCGGCGTTTCAATTATCGCAGGCGCATTGACGCTTTCCATAATGGAGCTGCCGGTAATAATAACCACGGCGCGAGGCGCGCTAAACAGCGTTCCGTACTCTTTCAGGGAAGCGAGCATGTCTCTCGGCGTAAGCCGCTGGCAGACTATAAGATATATAGTTCTTCCTAATGCGTTGCCGGGAATATTGACCGGCGCGATACTCAGCATAGCCAGAATATCCGGCGAGACCGCTCCGATTTTATTCACGGCCGCGGCGTTTTACGTTCCGCATCTTCCGGGCTCGATATTCGATCAGGTGATGGCGCTGCCGTACCATCTTTTCATAATATCCACGCAGATACCCAACATGCCTAAAAATATAATTTTCGGAACGGCGCTGGTGCTTTTGATGCTGGTTTTGAGCATGAGTTTGATAGCAATAATTGCAAGGCTGTATTTCAGAAAACGCCGTAAATGGTGATTTGAACTACAGAGTGAAGAGTTGAGAGTGAAAAGTGAAGATACGGCAAAGTCGTAAAAATTCCCCTCGGAGCCTGTCCTCGAGTGTCTAAATCGGGGAGAGGGGTGGACGCAAAGCGGACGGGGTGGTAGACGTTTTTGTTGTCATTGTGAGCCGCTGAAACCGTCGCGGCAATACAGAGGAAAAAATGTCAGATAAAATAAAAGTTGAAAACCTGAGCTGTTTTTACGGCAAGCACCGCGTTTTAGAGTCGCTCAACATAAACGTCGTCAAAAATGAAATTTTGACTATCATCGGCCCTGCAAACAGCGGCAAGACGAGTTTTTTAAGAACGCTCAACAGGATGAACGATTTTAATCCGGATTATTCCAGAGAAGGCGCGGTTTATCTCGACAATGACAATATTTTCGAAATGAATACGGAGAAACTCAGAAAGCGCGTCGGCATGCTTTTTGCCATGCCCATACCTCTTCCCATGACGATTTATGAAAATATAGTTTATGCGCCCAAAAGGCTCGGCGTTGTTGCCGGCAAAAAAAGCGATCAGGACGCGGTTGTGGAACAGGCATTAAAAGACGCGTCGCTTTGGGACGAAGTCAAAGACAGGCTTGATTCTTCGGCGATGAAACTCTCCGGCGGGCAGCAGCAGAGGCTTTGCATCGCGAGAATTCTTGCGATAAACCCGGAAGTGATCTTGTTTGACGAGCCGTGCTCCGGCCTTGATCCGATTTCTACGGCAAAAGTCGAAGAGTCGATGATAGAGCTGAAAGAAAAATACACAATAGTTCTTGTGACTAACAACGTAAAACAGGCGTCGAGAGTAGGCGACAGAACGGCATTTTTCCTTATGGGAAAGCTTGTGGAACTCGATAAGACCGGAACGATGTTTGTATCTCCGAAACAGAAGCAGACTGAAGACTATATAACTGGAAGATTCGGATAAAGACAATTAATAGTATTTCTCTAAAAACTCTCAGTCGTGTCACCCTGAATTTGTTTCAGGGTCTGCTGTTAACGTTTTTTTACGACGATATGCTGAAATGAGTTCAGCATGATCCCTTGTGCGTTGTTGATTTCAGGTATTTTTTAGAGATACTCTATGGAGATTGATATGACGTTAATGAAATTTATAATGACTGCTTTAATCGTTATGGCGTTTGCCGGAAATATATACGCGAATGATACTTCTGGAACTATATTGCCTAACAAAGATTTGCGTTTTGAAATAACTGAAGGCATAAGCATG
>JGI20166J26741_10876669_pt1 | contig 14865 bp, 5 predicted proteins | sample TergutCu122P5_FD_26741 | JGI IMG/M metagenome (IMG submission 26741)
CCTGAAGATGAGCACTTGATGCTTGAAACATGTAGAGGAGAATAGTATTTTATGAATAAATAATAATCAGTGCATCAAGTTGGTAATTAATGTATAGTTAACACTATCATGTTTGTTCAAGTGAACTCATATTTTAACCCATTTTAAGTTTTACTGAATTGCTTCACTATTTAGAGAGTGACATGCTATTAGCATTTCCATTATTACCTTGCTGTAGTAATTTTTTATTCTGTTGCCAAGGGCTGACAAATTATTGTAAATCAACAGCAATCCAAATTGTGTTTGTCCCTGAGCCTTTCCATGACTGACTGCACTCTGATTTTATTTATGTAAACATGGCTATAATGTGCACATTCCATTTCCTGTATTTTATTAAATAATAATCAGGCAGTTCTTATTACTTGTTACTCTTAGCCATGGTAACTGGCATATACATACCCCTGCTTACACAATGGTTAGGTTCACAAGGGTCTGGTGCAAGTCATACATACACAAACATATATATTTTTCACAAATCCAACATCTGTCAACTGACATATCATATAATTTATTTTCATTCCATGGATCCTTACAGGATTACAAAACCCATGTGGACATGGAAATGGCTGAATATGAAACAGTTTAAATCAAAACAAATTTTGTCAAATTTTGCACAAGGTGGAATTGAGTATTTGGTAATGTGTGTGTGTGTGTGTGTGTGTGTGTGTGTACTGTACACAGAGTGTGTGTGTGTGTGTGTGTGTGTGTATATATACACACACACACACACACTTACACTGTACATACAATACATGTATGTATGTACATATATATGTATGTGTGTGTGTGTGTGTGTATGTGTGCTATATGTATGTACGTACTCATGCTGTATGTATGTATATATATAATTACGTACATATACTTCACTGTTACCAAGCATTGTAAGTAGAGGACATATATATTGACTACATACATACATGTACCTAGAAGTTAATAATAATAAAAAAATGCATAGGTATGACATTATGTAATTCAAAATTGCATTAAGTGGAGGTGTGTCTATATATTGCTGAACTAGCTTCAACTAATCAGAGTTTACATATCTGTGAAAAGTTACAGTTTCTATTCTGTACTAACTGAAATGTCTTGGTTCTTGTCGACTTCACAAGCAGCCTATCAATTACCCCCAACCTCACCCTATTTGAGGGGGTTGGGTATTGTGGAAATACAGAATTCCACATATCACATCATGATTTGAGATTTTGTTGTTCACCTACTCTTTATATCTTTCATCACATTCTACATTTCAGTTAGTATCATTCCCTCAGAAATTCCAACATAAAGCTATTTATAATTTACAAGGCTGTGAGATCAATTTTTTTTAAAAGGAAGTTTAATAACTTGCTTCCAAAACAGTTACAATAAATTAGCTATGTGAAAAGGAGAACTGATATGTCTCATATTAATTTTTATTTTGATTGTAGTGACTGTTCTTTCATTTTATATCAACAATATAGCATCTTCAGTAATTAGAATGTTACAGGGTTTTGAACCATCCTGCTCAATTTCAACATTGTCCACCTTTCAAGGTTTTCCAACCACACTGTTCAGAAACTGGCTCTGTTTTCTCCTTGAGGTAACAATTTAAAGTAAGAATTCTACTCCACTGGGCTTCTTGGCATAGCTAGTCTAGGCTACAAGAATAAATCTTAGGGGCCCAACTAAGTAGGTTCCTTATTCTATCCTGTCACCTGCGGAAGCAAATAGAATCAGTGTCTGAAATGCTGAGCTCTGCAACGAACAAGGATGACTGACAGTGTCCAGAATAATGGTCAAAAGGATTGCTGTACACCAAAGTCAGAAGAAATGTACAGACTCAAGTCTTCCGTGATTCAGTGTCACAATCCCAGTTGTGTGTTACATTTCAGAATTTTACCTTAGTCAATGAGTTATAAAGAAAAAGTATTTAATTTTAAGTTTTTGTTTGTTTTTTAATATAATGTATTATCATATTTATGTTATAAATGTTTTCCCTTGTCACCAGAGTACTTTCTTTTTTAATTTACTATTTACAGTTGTAACAACTAGCTGTTTACAGAAGAGACAGATGTCCATGTTTTTAAGAATTATGCCACAATTCTCTGCTTTGGAAGCTGGAAACCCAACCTACAAGTGCTACTTGAGTAATAAAATATTATCCCATGCACTTTTCATATAATTTGAGCTGAAGTTGTAGTAGGAATACACTCATATTGAATTACAGTAATGGATTATTTGCTAATCTGTCCACTGGTTAGGGATAATTTACCCTTAATATGCTTTACACTGCACAGGAAAGGAACAGAGATAAGAGACACTGACTTCATACATACACACATAATTTCAGTGACAATATGATTCTCTTGTCATTAACATACACATACCCTGAATAATTTACATATGTTGATTAGTATATGTATTAAAAATATCATTGTTGAACTAATGCTCATCCTCTCTGTATTGTAATAATACATGTCCCATCCAAATAATAATCCTTGGTACATACATATTAAAGAAATAACAAACTCATGTTTATGCATGGTACAGAATAAAACTATTATACAAATTTGATATTTATGAACAAAGATGCATGCCATACTGATTGAAACTCTACGTAAACAATGTAGGTTTTACACATGAAGAGAATAAATTTAAAATGCTATATCAAGCAGAAATTTATCACAATTATATCAATTAAAACATACATGCATGTTTTAGTATTTTTGTAGTGAGTATGTTGCATGGTTTATTTAGAAATACTCCTTACACAGGCCTTGCTAAACCACTGGAAATTATGTAGGCTGAACAACTGGGGGCCATAAAGCAGAAGATACACAGACAGTGACTGGAAATCTTTTAAGAGTATCGTCTGAATCAGTGTGTAAGTGTAATGGGTCTGTATATCTTTACTTTCTTGAGTTTCTTAAAATGACACAAAATGCTCACTTATATGATTTTACATTTTATAGCCTAAGCCAGTAGTGTGGCAATGTTTCTGGGGGCCTGTATATCGATTTTGGTGATGTTATATTTTGGCAAAATTAATAAGGTCTACAGGTAAATTGTAGCTTCCTGAAAACAAAAAAGGACCCCTAAGACTTGGGCTCCTGATATGCCTGAGCATCCCTCTCCCACAAAAACCATGGTGGATAACACCCTTGGCGCAAGTTACATCTCTGATAGAGAGCACTGTGTTCAGATCCATATATCTTAGACATTTACGTTACATACAGTACCCATTTTCATCTGCACATCTTATGTTACTAAAAACATTGTGTTACTGCACAATATTGTGAGCTGCTTTTATTAAGTATTTATAAACACATTTACATTGTACAGATTACATTGATACTGAATGTAATCATTTATACTGACTGAGAGTACAGCACTCTTTCATTCTTAAAAGATTGATAAACAATTTGTACTTACATCTATAAACTGTTATCTAAAAGTAATTTGTATAACCAGGGATAGATACTACAAAGGGAAACTTTTTTTGTAAAGAAACATAAATTTCTATAAGTTAGCCAAGAGCATGACAACATGACATGTTACTTACAAGGTATTTGCTAAACATATTTATGTAGAAATAACAATCCATTTATTTTGGGAGAAAAAACCCTCTAATGCTTTCTAGTACTAACTTCTGTGGCAAATACTGGATTTCATGTGTAGATTTCATGCACAAATTTTGTTAAAGGTGGACAAACAATTTGGCACACTTATACATGACACTTAAGTTTGTTCATGATATACAATTACACTGAAATATTGGGCATATAATGGTACAAGCACAAAATTTAGAACATGAAGTTTGTTCCTGTCATATGGCACATATGTTATTGTCTTGATTTCCAGTATTAACATGCATGGAGGTTTAATTACAGTTTATTATTACATTTCTTATTAAACAATGATAGGCATGTGAGTTGAAAGGCTAAGATATGCAGGAGATGAAATGTCACCAGTTACTCTTGCATTTGGTTATTTTTTTCATGTAGTTTCATTCTAAAACATAATAAAACCTGTTCCTTAGCCAATCATTTTTATCATATTTAAATCTAACATATATGAATTTCACAGGTGACACCACAGTTACTTTAAATAGCATTAAGAAATGGATAACCTCTCAGTGATATACAATTTGTATTAGTACACTGAATTTGCACCGGTGGGCATAACTATGGAGAAAGTACAAGTCACTGGAAATACAAATACATATAATGAAAATTCTCTGCATGTAATACGCTAGAAAAACATCTAGCAGTTAAGACTTTCAATTCCAAAAACAACTTTTCACTATCCCCCCAATTTATTTTCTTATATTCTTAGGATATCATCTGCATACATGCACCAGACTGAATGTTATTTGATTATTACAACACTATAATATTATCATACAATTGAAGTCACATATTATTTAGTTATTTAAATTTAAATAGTTATAGTGTATAATGCTCCTTTATTGTCAGTGGCCATTTGACTTGATATGGCAGTTTCTGAATCATTTTGCAGAGCATTAAAAAAGAAAAAAATACATACAAATTTATAAAAAAAGTGGAAGATTTAAGATTTCTGTTGATGTTAATATGTCTGAAGGAGTGTGTTCTTTCCTTGTCTTCTTGTGTATTTATTGTCCATATATCACCCTTGTAACCTAAAGAGATATTCCTTCTTTAAAAGTTAAGCTGCCAAGCTGCTTTATGTATCACAATTCTTATATCAACCTGAGTCTGTATAGTCAAAAATATCAAAATATGTTGATACATGGGATACTGTGGAAAGAGTAAAGTCATAATATTTGACAATGGCTCATTTATGCTGTGCACAATGAAATTTTGATGACATGAGATCTAAAAAAAATTGCAACCAAAAGCTCTGTGATAACACATTCCAGAATATTATCAGTGTATGAAGGGAGATTCATGTAAATAATTTACTTAAAATTAAATGAAAAATAAATATATGTAGGCAATATTATTTGCCATTGAAATAAAATACTCTTTCACGATTTACTAAACAAGAAATATTAATAACTAATATTGGACATTTTCAGCGCATGGCTCAGTAAGAACACTTTGAAAATTAAATTTAATAATTATGTATGCAACTAACGCATTAAAATTACTGTATAAAATACAAAATTACCATAGTTGTGGACATGAAACGTCATTCAAAAATGTCTTTACTCGATTTTGTTAGCAATAAAATGGACAAAGTAATCTTTGTCAAGACTTCTCTCTCTGTCAGGTACCGTTTAGGTACTTTCGATATTCTGAAATAAAATCATGAAGTCACCATAAAGATCCTTAGTATTATGTGATTCTTTATCATAAGTTTTGTTGTTGCAGCCACACTGTTTTTCGATTTCAACACTCACGACGTACCGTCAACGAACGCACACACGTGATCACACGAGCGCACCCGAACGCACACGATTGCACATGCGCTGGTTACTTGCAGTTTGGTATTTCTACCGCCCAAAGAGTGTAACATAAATTACCAGTGCGTTTGTGAAACACTTCTAACATCCTGTAGTTTGCAGTGCCAAATATGATTTGCACAAAGACATCAGCAGTAAGTTTAAGGTTATGTTGTCTTGTTCCTGAATATGACAGCTGTTTCACAGTGTACATTATTCTGTATATACCAGTGGCACTGAACGCGCCAAATCTAAATAACTCACAGGTAAGAAATTAGAAAGCATGTGTATGGCCAATATTAAAGGATTTGGGAAGTTTTCTCTTTTGTCTGCAGGTTGCTGTGGTGAGTTAGTTTGAACAGATAGCCCATGCACATTTAAAATATAATAAATGGGAATGAGAGCGTTTTATATCATTTTCAGAATTAATTATGGCTGCATAAATCTAAGGCCTATGACAGTTGTGTGTTTTATCATAGGTAATTACTTTGTTAGCATTCTGAAGATTGCCTAGCCTTCAGTATATTACTTCCATATTTCAATAAATTTATTGAAAAAATCAGTATTTTTGCTTTGTTGGGAACATTACAACAGCAAACAGTGATGACACATGACTAGATATGCGGCAATATATGAAGAAATTACTATACTTTGATCTAATGTTCTAGGTAAGGGATATTTCTGGTTTTGTAAGAAATGCCATTAGGTAACAAAGGTTGAAAAATTCCGTTTTTAAATCCTGTTTAACTGAATTTTGCATGATATTTGACTTACTTTACAAGCTTTTTTTAAGCATTATTTTCTTTTAAAAATGGGCTTCTGAAATAATCATGATGTGTGTGTGTGTGTGTATGTTTGTCAGTGAGAGAGTGAATGAGTGAGTGAGTGAGTGTATGTGTATGTGTAGACACAGATAGTAGAACAATATTGAACTGGATTTTAAAGAAATGGAAAACGGGGGTGTAGACTGAGTTGTGATAGGCTCTCTTGAACATGGTAGGGAACTTCAGCTTCCTTAAAATTAAGGAAATTTCTTGGCTAACTGATCAACTGTTAGCTTCTGAAGAAGGACTCTGCTTCATGGAGTTAGTCAGGTATTTGCAATTGTGAATAATACACATTTGAATTGACCAGAATTTGATCTTATGACCATGCATATGAGTCCATAAGCCAAACCAAATTTCGTTGATTGAACACTTAAAATATCGTAATATGGTATTGTGGGAAAAAGCTGGTGTAATTGGAAAGTAGGCTTCAGGAGTTGTACATGATACTCTTGGTTTCTAAGCATGTAGTAATTTCCAACTGTACAGAGATGGTTATGGTATGGTTTCATGTCATATATGCATTGATTTAATTTTTCTGCAAAGGAATGAACATTTTGGAACGATTTTGCTTGTACACCAAAAGTGTATGGATTGTTCTTATTATAGATTCCAGTGAAGAAGTCACTTCTTCAATAAGTAATTAGAAAAAAAATATTTGTGGTAACATTGTTACATTCTGTGTTTTATATTATTCTCATTTTCATGAAGCTGTAGAACATAATATTTTAAACTGTGTTTTCTGCTCAAGGTTTTAAATTGCCATTGGTAAAACAGAACACACTCCTCCTTACAGATTCTTTCAGTGGATGGTGTAATGTAATAAGGCTATCTTATTGTCCTTTGGCACATGTACATATATTTTCTCATTATAGGTTTTTATTAAACATTAAGTACAAAATTATGACTTGGTTGTAAGGGCTATTTGTATGAAGCAATTTAGTATGTCACAGTATGTACTGAATTGTGTGTTAGAGCATGCAGAGGGTGTAAGAGTCTGTATTCAATGATCATTTGTATCACTGTATTTGAGGTAGCACAACTACTACTGCATTATGCTGAGGAATTTTATGTAAAATATACCAGTTATTATGTAACATGTGGTTTCTAACAAACACTTGATTTGTCTCTTGTATCTTATAAGAAACATTTAAGCTATAAATTAGATTAAATGAGGTTGTTTTATACAGCAACGGATGTGATTTGTATTATATTTTATTGGTGACTGCAACATTCAATTGTGCCATAGCTCAGGTTTCTAATCATCTGCTTCTTACTACGGAGGCCTGTGTTATATCTGAGACTAGTCCATGTGGGATTTGTAGTTGATAAAGTGGTACTGTGCCATGTTTCTTTCTTAGAACTTTAGTCTTACTTTGCCACACATTATTCCACCAGCATTATACATTACTGTCTGTAACCCACTGTTGGTTGTATGTGACAGGCCCCACCAGTACTAACTTATCACAACTGTGATCTTCATAGTTAGGGCTTCAATTCATACCTGATACCAGGGCCTACAAAGGAGGGAACAGTGCTGAAATTCCAGGCCCGTCACCAAAATATGCCTATCAAAATTCAGGCACTTTTTTTTTTTTTCCAGATACATTTTGAAGTATCTCATAATAAAAATATGAATATACTTTGAATTTTTTGTACCATTGAACTGCCACAGTGGCATTGTCACTGTAAAACTGTTTGTTAGAAGTATGACTTCTGAACAAGTAAATGCACTGTCATTTCTTTGCAGATAAATTGAACAATTGTGCAAATAAAAGTCTAAATCCTGTAGTTGCTGATTTTGAAAGTCATAAATCAAGAACGCTACAGTCATAGACATTCTGCCTTTTCAGTGTTGTATTATGTTTAAGTAAAAACTGTGATATATAAATTGTTAACTGTATGAGGTCCAGTTATGTGTAGTCATATGACATCTGATTAGATCCAGTTTTCCTTCCTTAATTTAATGTGATGTTCTGAAAGTTGGTCTTTGTCTGAGAGATGACCTCCCTTTCAGATTAATTTCTTTAAACATATGACAAGTCATCTGGTTGTTTCATTTTAAGATATAAAGACCATAGGACTGAGCCTGTTGTTGGACCAGAATATAATTTATTTGAGTGAAGGACTGTATCAACAGAGTAGCTGAATATGTGAATGAGAATTATTTATATATACCAGCACCTTTTATATAAAAGTAATTGCCATTCATACAGTTGAAATTTAAATAACACAAAGTATTTTGAATTTAAAGTTGGATTATGGCAAGTAATGAAAAGATGATGAAATATGTTGCACTGTTATAATCTGTTTTAACTTTTTGTGAAACTGGGTAATTTTGATGCTGTATAGTTGGTTACAGATTAATATAAATTGTAGTGTGAAGTATATTATTTTCTGGACAGAGTGTGAAGGAAACATATAATTTTCAGGCAGGTAATTGAAATCCTATTAGGAGTAGGAAGTGTTTAATTTCTAAAAAGGAATGTCATATTGCAGAACAGTTTCTGTATATAGAAGTGTACCCCAAAACAGTTTAATCAGAAACAGCATCAATAGAAAGGCAAGGACGAGCTAGCAGATGTGATTATGATTTTAGTATGGTACAAGAAGGTTAGAGCACATCAAAAGACTGAAGAATGTAATTTGAAAAAGTTTATAAAATTTATGTAAAATTATGTAATAGTGTATGAAAACATTTATTCAATTCTCAACACTTTCTGAAAGGTATAAATAATCTCATATATTTGCAAATTTCACATGCTAAGATAATGTCATTCCTGTTATAAAACAGATTAAATTTTGCAGCAGTTCATAAATTTAACACATAAAAACTCCAGCCTTTAAAGAATTTGATGTGTTTACAGCAAGCAAAGATGACTTGCCATAATTGAAATTTTATGAAAAGGTTGAAGCTAAAAATTTCCTTAAATGCGAATTATGTGTGGTAGCTGCTACAAATGACAATATAATACAATAACAAATACTAATAGAAACCAGTTGATATCAACATATTTGGAAATGTGTGTGTGTGTGTGTGTGTGTGTGTATGTGTGAGTGAATGTGAGTGAGTGCATGTGTGTTTGTGTGATTGTAAACTGCACTCAAACTCATATATTTCCCACCACACATATATAATATAGTGCATATCACATACAATAAATAAAGTGCATACAATTTAATCCTCTTCTTAATTAACTTGTCTATAATCATCATAAATACTAAACTTTATTGACTTTGAATTTGACTGGTGGAAGTTATTACCTGCAATGAATTGAAGGTAAAAAAGTATGCAAAAAAATATTCATTTCAAGTAATGTGAATATAAAGAAGTTTTATTTATGTAGGAGGCTGTAGGCTGATTTTTTATCTTGTGATATGGGTAAGGAAGTAGAGTGAATGAACCACTTCATTGCCAATGCAATAAAGCTGCCAGTTCATAACACTGATAACATACAACATTATCAGGGGTATGTTGGAAGTCTAAAATGACTAATGCATGTTCCTTCATTGCTTTATTTTCTGTGTGTGTATTCGAGGAAACAGTTTGTTTGATTCGTGTACATGTGTTGAAACTAAAATATATTTTCCTATCAATTCAGATACTGACTTTGGTTTAATTACTGATTTACAAAACCCATGAACACGAGCATTTCTGTATAAATCAACAAGCCAGTTGTTAAGTCACATGAAGGAGAAATTTTAGGTTTGTACAAATATCACCAGTAAGCACAGTGACCACCATTTCTTTTCCCTGTTACCCATAAGAATTTTGTAACATTCTGATTGTTTAGTCAGATGTAAAATATCTCTACCAGAATTTCTCATATTTTTCTGCAAATTGTTTTGAATTCATGTTTTCAATTATGAGTCAGAATTTTACATTGATTTACTTCATAAAATATACTTAACTGACATATACTGGAAGATTTTTGTTTCTCTGTTTGTAGGATCCTACAATATTCTGGTAGCATCCTTCAGAATTCATGATAAATATGGCAAATATTTTAGTATTGTTGTTGATTAAACAGAAATAATTGACATTAAAATTCAAGAAAGTAATGGAAAATACTGTTCTGCTGAGGTCAGATAGTGCAATAAAATTCATTATGTAATATCTTACTAGTGTGCAATGTTTAACAGTATAATTCTTTTGTTACTACCCTAGGTGTAAAATCCATTTGACTGGAGAGAAGAAAGTGGTGTCACAGATTGTAAGAAATTACATGTGATCCTTTGTAAATGTTTGCAAGTGTCTGTGTTTGATGCTACAGCTGAACTGGTGTTTGTTTGGGTAGCATACTTATTGGGTGCCATTATTTTATGGTAAAAATACTGAATGAAAAGGACTAGGCAACATTTTAACATATGTTACTGCAAAATAGTTTGACATTAAACTGACCAACTCTGTAAGCACTATCATCCTAGAGATGACAGTAGTTGTTCAGCTAGTGAAGAACTTCCATCTCTTTTGTGGAACCAATTGGATTCAAAAGGGCCCATCACTGGACTTAATCCTGAGTCAGCTGCATTCATTCTACATGCTAACTTTCTCGGTCTTTAACATCAGTGCCTGTATTACCGTCCCATCTATACGTAAGTTTCTCATGTAGCCTTTTTCCTTCAGATGTTGCAAATAACATTTTGTCTGCATTTATTGCCCCCATTTATGCTGAATGTCCCACCCATCCCACCGTCCTTGATTTGATCACCATTTTCATATCTGGTGAGGACAAGTCATGGAAGTTGAGACTGTTAAATAACAGCATGATTATGTTTTACAGCAAAAGGAAGTGCACTTTTGTTAATTCATGTGATCAGAATTGCATCGTTTGTATGTAGTCTCAAACACCATTATAAATTATTTAATAAGTATTGTGGCTCCTACAAGTGATTATTTTTGGAATGTTTGTTTCATTATGATGCGATTGAAGAAGTTTATTGGCTGGAGAATATGTACAAAATTAAACACTGTGCCTGCAACAGAGCTATTATTTCATTGTATAAAAATTATGCTTCTCATTGTGTATGTTTCCAGGGTACGTATTTATAAGAGAAGTCTATTACTACTGTTAAATTTCAATATTGTCATCATTATTGTCAGAGATATTTGTCATTATGTTTTTATTATATTTATTCAATAAAATTATAAAATGGAATAGAGAAAAGAGAACCGAGGCCCTTTAATCTCATACACATGAAAATTTGAAGAATAGAGAGAGATTCTGTTGGACAGTCTTTTAAAGGGAGCTCTTAGTGTGTTCTTGTACATCAGGCCCACTTCTCATTCCTCATGCTGTACCATCCAGCTTTAAGTCCATTATCTTCATGCCACCGATTTGAGGAAGAAAGAAAATGTGCATATTATTTAACTGCTATCAGTGAACTTTTTACTATATTATTGTCAATATTAAATAAATATTTAGTGAAATGACTTAACAATAATGAGAGAAAAAAATATTTTTGAAATTGTAGTCATGTTACATGAACCAATCTACAGAAAATGTGAATGATTTCTGAAATTACATGTCTCCTTTCTTCTATAGTGGCAGTGGTGGGGGGAAGCGTGGGAATTGATGGAATTCACAATCATAGAATTTGTTACTTGTTATAAATATTAGTTTCATTTCAAATATTTAATAGTTTTATTGTCATGGCCACTGTTATTGCAATATATAAAATGAATCCTTGAGGTCACAAAATAATTGTGTTAGAGAATTTAAAGATGAATTCTCTATGTGTGAAGGAAATAAAGCAGGAAATGGATAATTTGAGACATGAGTATTATGATTCTTCACAACACTATTCCATTTTTTATGCATTTGCAACAGTTATATTAAAGCCAGCATTTCAGAGTACTTCACAGTTAATTGTAATTATTTCTAGTGGAAGCTCATTTTCTTGGTGGTTTTATGTTTATTTTAATAATTACTGCATAATTTATTTTTCTAAATTTTGAAGATATTTATATGAAGAAGTGTTGTTTACATTATATGGCCATATTTGGCTTCACAAAATAACTTTAAAAATTCAAGCATATTGTGTGGGAGAGTAGAATTTATTACTGCATGTACTTATTTATCTGAGTGTATACTTTCTAAACTTCTGCTGGGAGAGAAGAAAGTTTTCTTAATTAAGGATATGCGAACACTTTTATTACAGTGTAAAATTTTGATGTTTGGAATGATGAAAAAAATTGCAAGGCAAAACCATATTAATTATAAGCATGGAGACTTTGTTACTGTAACATTATCATTGAAATATCAATTGTACGTATGATTTAGATAATTAAAAACAATACTGTAAATATGGGAGTGGAATTTAAGTGTAAAATCAAAGAAGATATCTTTAAGTAACTCAAAACTATGAGCAAATCTTATCTATATCCTTGAATGTTCGTGTGGAAGACTTACTTTCAAATTTGAAAGAATGTTAAATATTGGAAATGGACTTTGTCTTTAAATAGTTATAGCTTTTAACACACAAAAAGATGCCTTTCTTGAAGGCAGATGAATGCTTATGGTGACCACATAAATGTCACTATTATTTGAGACAACGTTCATTGTGCTGAGTTTTTCAAACACACTTAGCTGGATGGTGAATCACAACATTTTAACAATGCCCCATATCCTATCACAAAGTCACAAATCACAGGCTTAACAATACATTTTCAATTATGTCCATTCCTATTCTTCAACTAGTATGTATTAACTAAAGATTGAAGAAGTAAAATTTAATGTGCTTGAAAGCATAAATAAATAAATAAATGAATAAGTTAAAGAAACATGATTATTATCCATTACATTTCACTGTCCATTTCATGTGATATTTGAATAGAAAGGCAGATGATTTCTCAGCATTTGACATTTAACTGATCTCTCTTCACCAGTGACTGCTGAAGTACATTTAAGCCTACCTTATCAGGATAATTAATCATCTTTCCATAACCACTACACCTGGGTGTGACAGTAAGCTAATTGTGAATATGACAGAAATGAAATATAGACTAGTAAACTGAACTAAGGTGAGAATGGAGGTTCACATGCTGGTGATTACAAAGATTGCTGTTATCTTGAATGTGACACCATGCAGTTTGGTAGATGGTACAAAAAGCCTTCCAAGTGTTGGTACTTATTTCCCAAATTACAAGGCATCATTTTTCAGAAGACAGTAATCTGAAAGTGAGGTGAAATTAAAAATTTTTCCTATCCTTAGGGTATAATATTTACACTAATTTGTCTGCCTCCAAAACATTATCTGTTGAGGATGACATGTTGCTGGTAACATTATAAATGACCCTGTAATTAATAATCTAACAAATAATGATTGTATTTTTTAGTAAATATCAAAACATAAAATTTTTTGCCCATGCAAGTAAGGAATGATTGAGCCTATATGAAAGGATGTGTTCAAGTAACATCTCTTTTAACACTTTAGTAATACAGATCTATCATTTCGAGTGTGGTCCTGCTCAGAATGTGAACTTACTGTTTACCTGTCTCTCCCTTGCATCAGTTTTGTAAATTAGGTTGTCAGGTATTCAGTGCATCATTTCATACTGACACTGGTACAGTTGGTACTTGCTTGTCACTGAAAATACATTAAGTATAAAATACTGAGAATATTACTTTATAATATTTTACAACACTGCTTTAGATCTGTTTGAGGGTGAGGTGGCGCCTACTCAAAATATACCATTTGTATATAAAGATTATGAACAGAATTCACAAACAGTAACCTAGTCCCACAACATGAGTTTGTGGAACAGATTGTAGTGCCCTACATACTTCCTGATTAGTAAGAACAGAAGGGCCATCTGTAATTCATGTGAAATCCAGTTCTTTGGTTGCGTTGCAACACGTTGCTCACTAGTGGTGGAAAAACCCATTCTCCATACCCATAGTACTCTGAAAGTAACAATTGAAAAAATTAGAATTGAAATTAGAATTTATTTATATTCCATAAATCCTTGTTTGGCTAAGCCAAAGGATGCAGAACATGTCATTGTGCAAGTGCAGAACTTATTTCACATATAAACTGAAGTAACTACTGGACACAATTATTTATTTATGTATGTATGTATGTATGTATGTATGTATGCATGCATGCATGTATGTATGCATGCATGCATGTTTGCATGTATGTATGCATGCATGCATGCATGTATGTATGTATGCATGTATGTATTATGTATGTATGTATGAATGTTTTAGTTTAGTTTAGTGTTATTTTCAGTCCAGTTTATCATACATGTGACAGTAGACTCATCCACAACTAACAATACAAATTTAAGTATAAACAATTCAACTTATTATTTAAAAGGTCATTTAGTTTAATTCTCAACAATGTATTGTAAAGAGAAAACCACATATTTGTAAAATATGTATGCTTGGCAGTTAAATGAGACATTAAACATTATGTATTACAAAGAGACATATTCCTTCACTGAGTAAAAAGCATAATATAAAAAATTTGTTGCAACTCTTGCTTAAAGACCTTATAATTGTCCATTTCTTTTGTGTAACCACACACACACACACACACACACACACACACACACACACACACACAACACAACATAACCCAACACAACACAACATA
>JGI20166J26741_10877781_pt1 | contig 14860 bp, 20 predicted proteins | sample TergutCu122P5_FD_26741 | JGI IMG/M metagenome (IMG submission 26741)
TTGAAATCGACTTCTTTCACTTCGGCTTGATAATAATTCCTGTTCACGTCATAAAAACTGCTTTTTACCGGAAATCCCTGTCTTGTCCAAATCGAATTGGCAATAGCCAACTTCACGGTTGGATCGGTTTTAACAAAATCTTCTCTCAGTTTTTTGAAATAATCATTCACTTCCGATTGCGGATAATTGCTCATTCCAATTGCTTTTTGAATAGCTTGCTTTGTTTCGCCGTTGGCGCCGTTCCACGTCATTGCCAAAGCCATGTTCAGGCTCAAAGGAGAAATTACGATATTCTCGTCGTTCGCCTGTAATCCGTAAACAGTCGAAAACAAATTGGCTGCAAAATCCTGACTTTCACCGGTCATTTGCTGTTCGGTAGCCGACAAATCGATTTTTATCGGATCAGTATATTCAACTTTTTCATTCCCGTTCCCGTTTTCATTATTGCATGCCGGCAGAAAAATACCGACCGCCAGAAAACTTAATACGATTATTACGTTTTTCATAACTCTAATAATTTTAAAATATTCATAACTCATAATTCTTAATTCTTAATTCTTAATTCTTAATTCTTAATTCTTAATTCTAATTCTTTACTATTGGTATTACACTCAATTGTTTGATGTTATTTATATCCGAATAGTCATACTGATACAGTCCGTTGTCGGCAATCATCATCAGCACGTTGCCGAAAGGAATCACATCGAATCCATCCATTCCCTTTTCATGCGCAATCTGATTGGCTATTAGCGTTTGTGGAGTAGTCAGTTTGAACACTTTCAATCCGTCGTCGCATAAAAACAGCATGTTGTTGTCTATTCCTAAACCTTTTGGATTCGTCATGGAATAGCTTACAATTTGTTTTGGATTATAAACATCGGCTACATCAACCACAAAAAGCTCATTGATTGTTTGTCCGCAAAAATTGCCGGAGCGAACGGTTATGTATGCCAAATCGTTATCAACCACCACCGGATCGCATCCGTAAGCATGAAGAATTATCGAGCAGTAGGAAGGTTGAACCTGATTTTCTACTGAATAAATTGCCATTCCGCTGGGCATTCCGAGAAACATTTTGTCTTTGTAACTGAAAATGGTTTCTACTTCGCTCAGATAAGGCAAGCCATCGGCAAAAACTCTTTGAAGAGTATCGCTTTGCAAATCAAATATTTCCATTTGACCGCCTATTACGGCATAAAGATAATTAGAATAAATGGTAAAGCGCGACATGGAACCGTTGATTCCGGTGGATTGAGAACCTGTAGGGGCATTGTTCCCGGCATAAGCGGCGTTGTCATATTTTACGCCTCCTCCCCACCAACTCCTTTGTGTATCAACTGTTTCGGTTCGCTCTTTTACCGTCCATCCCACAACGATGCCCTTCGATTTTCCATCTTCTGTATAACACATGCTGTAGTCGTATCCATAAAGATTATCAGTCGGCGGCAAAGACCCCGGAAACATATTTTCCAATCTGCCCTTTAATTTCGGATTGGCAGGATCGGAAATATCAAACCATACCAAATCAATCAGAGCATCGGCATAGAGGATGTTGTCCCGAATTGCCAGGTCGGCATTCCCTACCAGTTCGATAAATCCGACAGTACGAGGGCTGGAAGGGTTTGTGTTGTCAATAATATGAATTCCCACTTCCGACTCTGAAATGTATAAAAAACCATTATAAAAGCATATTTTTCCATAATTGCTAATTTGATGTTGTTCTTTTGTTACTTTCATTGAATTTCTAAACTCACTCACAGACATAAGCACAGGCTCATTAATTTTATAAGTATAAGTCTCCTTATAATTATAAGTACATCCGGCTAATAAACCGGCAATCCAAACTAAAAAAATTGTCTTTTTCATAACTCTAAAATTTATTTGTTAATATTTTTACTTTTTATCTTTCACCCTTCACCTTTCACCACGTATATCTAATCCCCGCATTGATTCCCACCGCTATCGGATGATTAGTCCGGGCGCTGGGCGGTTGGTCGTTATCAAAGAAATAACTTATTTTTGGTTCTGCATAAATGCTGTAATTCTTATAAATCCGGTAATCCACTCCCGGCGAAATATTTACCGACCATTGCCATCCTTTGATTTTTTCGTTTGAAACGATTGTTTGCACTTCATTATCAACAGTGTCGTAAAAGGTTTTCTGTACGAAATGCGAATAAATGCCTTTTTCAACCATACCTCCGGCAGAAAGATACGCCTCCCATTTTGAAAAACGGTTCCCATAGATACGCGTATGCAGATTCAGCGGAATACCCAGATAATGCAATTGCAGGTCGGCATGGCTTTTTGGAGAAGATTCGCTGTTGAATGTTGTGGAAAGAAATGTGTAAACTATGCCGCTTTCAATGGCAAAAGTCCTGCTCAATTCCTTTTTTAGCGTTACTCCAAATGACAGCGGCAAATGACAGGAAATATCGGGATAATTCCGGTACGATAAAATATCTTTCGTTCGAGATTCGTCAACAACTTGAGTAGCTACTCTGAAAAACGATTTGGCGCCAAGATTCAGATACACTCCGGGGTTGTTCATTGGACTTTGCGCCATATTTGCCGTATTTTTAGCCGAAAGATTAGCGCCGGAACCAAAAGAAAAACGGAGGCTCCGCTGTTTTTTATGTTTGATTACAGACGGCTGCTCGTCATCTTCAAAATTATAATTAGCATGAGGAGAAACAGAAGGATTTTCAACCACTGATGGTTCATTTTCTTCTTCTTTTGTTGTTGTTGCAACAGGCGTATTTTCTTCTTCAGGAATCACCTCTGTTATAAGGTTGTTCTCTGCCAAACGTTTGGCGGGTTGGGTTTTTCTGAAAACTTTTGAATAGTTGGAATCTTCTAAAGTCGGTTGAACAATTTCTTTTTCAGGCATATCTTTATTAATTGTCTTTTTCTGAGCAGATACCTGGTTTGCCGTTTCCCTATCAGGCGTTTTTTTATCAACCGGAAATAACAGGAATAATAATAAAATACTTGCCGCAACAGCAATAGCTGCAATCCATAGCCGTTGTTTCCGGCGAGGATTCAACTGTTCCTCTATTTTCTTCCACGAATCATCATCGACAGGCAAAACATAGTTTGATAATTTGTCTTTGACAATTTCGATGAATCTGTCTTTTTCGTTATCCATATTTACTTTTTACTTTCTTACTACTGTACAGTTTTTGTATCTTATCTTGCAACAACTGTCTGGCGTAAGCAAATTGGGAACGTGAAGTTCCTTCTTTGATATTCAACGCCTTCCCAATTTCGCCATGAGAATAACCTTCTATTGCGTGCATATTAAAAACAATTTGACAGCCTTGCGGCAGTTCGGATATACATTTCAAAATATCATCTTCTGACATATTTTCTACTTCCGAAATATCAACAAGCTCAGTCGTTTCCTCGTAATCTATAATATCCGCATGTCGCCACAAGCGGTCGCTTTTCAAGAACTCAAGCGCTTTTGTAACAAAAATGCGCCGCATCCAACCTTCAAAAGAACCTTCACCCGTATAGGAACTTATCTTTGTAAATACTGCGATAAATCCCTCATGTAAAACATCTTTTGCCTTCTCATAATCGTTAGTATAACGGGCGCAAATTCCTAACATTGCAGGAGCGTAAAGTTCATACAATTTCTTCCTTGCCCAGGATTCATTTTTTTTGCATCCGGCAACCAATTTTTGTTCTTCAGACGAATGAATGTCCATTTATTATATAGATGAAAAAAATCATCAAAACGTTGTAAAGGTTTTTAATTTTTTTAAAATATTTTTTTATCCCGATTTGTTTATAATGATTTTCTAAACGTTATGTACATGATTACAAAAATAATACAAAATATTAAATAATTAAAATATAATTTGAAGTCTATTAAATTATTTTTGTACCTTTATCCCCATTATTGTTTTTATTAAATGTAAAAATGGAAAATCAACTGTTGAACATGGAAGAGCAAATCGTCAAAATGCTGAGAACGGTTTATGACCCTGAAATCCCCGTTAACATATATGATTTGGGATTGGTATATGGCGTGGATATCGACGATGAAAAAAATGTAACCGTTACGATGACCCTGACAGCTCCGGCATGTCCGCTTGCCGACTACATTGTCGATGACGTGAAAACGCGGCTTGAATCTATTCCGGAAATCGGTAATGTGGAAATAAAGCTCGTTTTTGAACCGGTGTGGCATCAAGACCTGATGAGCGAAGAAGCAAAATTGGAATTGGGATTTTTGTAAATGAACGCCAAAGAAAAAATCTTTTTTATTTCGGATATGCACTTAGGCTCGTCCGTTTTTAATGACTCGCGCACCGTTGAAAAACAATTGGTTCGCTGGTTGGATTCCATTGGAAAAAGCGCAACAGCCCTGTATTTGCTGGGCGATATTTTCGACTTTTGGTTTGAATATAAACGATCGGTTCCTCGCGGATTCACCCGTTTTCTGGGGAAATTGGCGGAACTGAGCGACGCAGGAGTGGAAATTCATTATTTCACAGGTAATCACGATATTTGGATATATGACTACCTGCCGGAAGAAATCGGTCTGATTTTGCACAAAGAACCTCTTCTAACAACCATAGCCGGTAAAACCTTTTACTTGGCGCACGGCGACGGCTTGGGCGATTATTCCCGTTCGTTCAAACTCATTCGCTGGATATTCCACAACAGGATATGTCAGGTTCTTTATCGTGCCATTCATCCCGACTTGGGGATTAAACTGGGACTTGCATGGGCAAAACACAGCCGTCTGAAAGAAAAGAAACATCCCTTGCCTTATTTTGGCGGAGACAAAGAGCACCTGGTTCTTTATGCCAGTTCCGTTCTTCAAACACATCCCAAAATTGATTATTTTATTTTTGGGCATCGCCATATTTTACTGGATTTGATGATGAACAGCAAAACCCGAATGTTGATTATCGGCGACTGGCTGCAATATTTTTCTTTTGCGGTTTTCGATGGAGAAAAATTGAAGCTGGATCAATACAACGCCGCGTTTACGTAGAAGACACATTAGAACATACTATAAATAAATACGTTGCAGCTTCCTTGGAGGCTGATGCCTTACTTCCTTGGAGGCTGATGCCTTGCTTCCTTGGAGGCTGATGCCTTGCCTCCTTGGAGGCTGATGCCTTGCCTCCTTGGAGGCTGGAGCTTGACCTCCTTGGAGGCTGGAGCTTGACCTCCTTGGAGATTGAAGCCTGACCTCCAAGTAGATTGAAGCCTAATCTGCTTGGAGGCTATAGCCCCAATAGTTTTTATTGTTAATGAATGCTTTAGAGACCTGCCCAGATCTATACCGGAGATCTGGGCAGATCTAAGAGGTAGATCTGGGCGTGTCTCCGGCATTGAGTTGCCCGAATCTCCAAATCTATAGATGTTATTGAAAATAAAAGATATCTACATTAATCTTATTTGTCAATGAATTATAATGAGGTGCGAAACATTAGTAATATTTTGTCAATTCATCTAAAATACTTATTTTTGCATTCATACGAGGTGATGGTTTTAATTTATTACTATTTTTTGTAATTGCCTCAAAATCTATAATTTAAAACAAATTTCAATAAATAAACAGTATGCCCCAACAAATCACGTCCTGTACAAATATAGAAAACGATTTAGCGCAGTTGTTGCAATCGTTGAATTACGACGGACTGTTCCTGTTAATGGACAGCAATACTCAACGTCATTGTTTTCCGCTTATCCGTTCTTTGCCCGAAATACAAGCGGCAAAGAGATTTTCTATTCCGGCAGGCGAAGAAAATAAAAATACAGCATCGCTGTCCGGCGTCTGGAAATTTCTCTCAGACAATGGAGCTAATCGGAAATCGCTGTTGATAAATCTTGGCGGCGGAATGCTGACCGATTTGGGCGGATTTGCCGCCGCCGCATTCAAACGCGGAATTCGCTTCGTCAATATCCCGACCACGCTTTTGGGAGCAGTCGATGCAGCAGTAGGAGGAAAGACCGGCATCAATTTCAACGGCTTGAAAAATGAAATCGGCGCTTTTGCTCCCGCAGTCGCTGTGCTGATTGATTCTAATTTCTTCAAAACATTGGATAAAACCAACTTGCTTTCGGGCTATGCCGAGATGCTGAAACATGCTCTGTTAGGTTCTACATTGAACGATGTATTGGATTTCGATTTTGACAATATAAATTATGAACAGTTGAATCAACTGCTGTTTGAATCGGTGATGATTAAAGAAAAGATTGTCAATGAAGACCCGACCGAACAGGGCATTCGCAAAGCCTTGAATCTCGGACATACCTTCGGACATGCCTTTGAAAGTTTCTCATTTGAAACCAAACGCCCAATTCCGCATGGCTACGCTGTGGCATACGGACTGGTCTGTGAATTGTATCTCTCATTGATTCAATTGGAATTTGATAAAAATGTATTATTGAAAATTGCCCGTTTTGTCAGACGCCATTATGGCATTTTCACTTTCGACTGTTCTGATTACGAACGCATTTACGAATTAATGCAACATGATAAAAAGAATGAAACCGGCGCAGTCAATTTCACTTTATTGAATGCCGCAGGTGAAATCAGTATCAATCAGACGGCTGATAAAAAGGAAATAGAAGACGTTTTAGATTTTTACAGAGAATTTATGTCCCGTTAAGTACCGACCTTGCGAATGCAACGAAGCAATCCATGTCTTTTTTATGGATTGCTTCGTCTTTTTTCCGGATTGCTTCGCTCCGCTCACCATGACGGTGTGGGGGATACGCGGAGAGAACGAGATTCGAACTCGTGAAACACTTTAGGCGTTTACACGCTTTCCAGGCGTGCCTCTTCAACCACTCGAGCACCTCTCCGTTGGTGCAAAGGTATTAATAATAAATGAAAATACAAAAATCAATACCTCAATCTTTTTCACCTTCTCCCTGAAGTTGCCCCCGAACGTTGCTGAGTTCGTGCATTTTCTTTTTGCGCAGCTTCAATTTGTTTGGTTGTTTGCGGCGCAGCGGGTTTTGTTACTCGCGGTTGAGAAGAATCTCGGCGATAGACTGATTGCTGCGTTGTCGATTCATTAGACTGCGTTCTGGATGACCGGTTGTTTGTCGATTGATTCGGAGCCGATAGAGTTCTTGTTTGCTGAGTTACCGACCTGTCATTCGCCGGTTGATTAGGCTGAGTTGAATGTCGGTTATTTGCCGGTTGTTCAGACTGAACTCTTATTTCGGGCTGAGTTCTTGTTTCAGGTTGCGTTCTCGTTTCGGGTTGCGTTCTCGTCGGCTGTGTTACAGTCCTGTTATTCGTTGACTGGTCAGGCTGCGTTCTCGGCGTTTGTGGCGTAGTCGTTCTATTGTTGCCGCTGCCGGAGGAATTACCCGTTGTTCGGTTAGATTCGTTAACAGAGTTTCTCGAGGGGCGATAAACGCGTAATTCGTTGTCGCCAACGCCTGCGCTTCTGCTGTCCGAAGCATTGCTTACACGCATGGGTTGAATGCTCCTGCCCGTGTATCTTTGTACATCATTGGCGCTCGGTCCCATCGAATAACGCCGGTTGTTTTCTGTTCCATAGTTATTAATAATCGTCACATTGTTAATAATGGTCGTATTTCTCGAACGATTTTCATAATAACCGCCCAGATTGGTATAACCCATATATCTGCCCTGCACAAATGTCCAGTAGCTTGCAGGGAAATTATTAACAGCTATATTCACATTATAACCCATACCCGGCATCAGAGGCGCCCAGCCATACATATCGGCGCCGGAACTCCATGCTACCCAAGCCGGTCCCCAATTGTAGCCCGGTACCCAATACCATCCATATCTGTTGTTGTAGCCCCAGCGACCATAGTGAAACGGCGCCCAGCCCCACTGATAATTGGATACCCAGGTCCATCCGTAAGTTGTATAAGCCCAGTATCCATTGGTGTAATACGGTTGAAAATTAGGCACATTGGCTACCCATACCTGACCGTAAGGCGCAATATTTACCCAGACTCCATAAGGTGACAATTGATTGTAAAAATCATTAAAACTCAGACTCACTGTCCCGCTTGCAGGTTGCTGGTATTGATAATTCTGATTATCGGAATACGCAGGCTGTTGATTGTTATCATAATAGCCGCCGTCTCCATAATCGATGTTAGAACGATAAGCGGATTCGCTTTGGGTGTAAGCCAAAGGCGCGCAACCAACGATAATGGTCATTGCTGCGCTGCCAACTAATACTTTTAAATAGTTTTTCATCTTTTAATAATTTTAGTAAAATAAATAAATAATTATTCCCGTAAATAAATATTCGGGTTTTGTATGTTAGACAATCTATTAGAAATAAAGTTTAATCCTCTTTATTTTTAATAATGTCGGTTCAAAACAAATACCCCTGCTGCTCTGTCAGGTTTCGTCCCAAATGCTGATAAGCCAAAGCGGTTGCTTCGCGTCCGCGCGGCGTCCGTTTGATAAATCCTTCTTTGATGAGGAAGGGTTCATACACTTCTTCAATGGTGCCGGAGTCTTCGCCCAGAGCCGTAGCAATGGTGGTCAATCCAACAGGACCGCCGCCAAACTTATCAATGACGGTCAGGAGAATTTTATTATCGATTTCGTCCAAGCCGTATTTGTCGATATTGAGCGCCTCCAAAGCAAAGCAGGCAATCTCTTTGTCGATAGAGCCGCTGCCCTTGACTTGAGCAAAGTCGCGCACACGGCGCAACAGGGCGTTGCATATACGCGGCGTTCCCCGACTGCGGGAAGCAATTTCTTTAGCGGCATCGTCGCTGCAGGGAACATTCAATATGCCGGCTGAGCGTTTCACGATGAGCGTCAATGTTTCCGAATCGTAGTATTCCAAATGCAGATTGATTCCAAAACGGGCGCGTAGAGGCGAAGTCAGCAAGCCGCTTCGCGTAGTAGCCCCCACCAAAGTAAAAGGCTCCAGCACAATCTGAATCGAACGGGCGCTGGGACCTTTGTCTATCATTATATCAATCCGGTAATCTTCCATCGCCGAATACAGATATTCTTCCACCACAGGACTTAAACGGTGAATTTCGTCGATGAACAACACATCGTTTCGTTGCAATGAGGTAAGTACGCCTGCCAGATCGCCGGGTTTATCCAATACCGGACCGGAAGTGATTTTGAAACCCACGTTCAATTCGTTGGCAATGATGTTGGAAAGCGTTGTTTTCCCCAAGCCCGGAGGTCCGTGCAACAGGACATGGTCGAGCGCTTCGCCCCGCCGGCGGGCTGCCATCACGAATATTTTCAGGTTTTCAACGATTTTGTCCTGTCCGCTAAAACTCTTGAACGATAAAGGACGGAGCGCATTTTCAAATTCCTTCTCCTTTTCGCTGACTGTTGAATTATGTATATTGTAATTATCCATTCACTATTTGTCCGCATTGCTTTCAGGCAAATTCGTATTCCACCTTTGCCGGATTATTTACCTGCATGGAAGCGTTTAATACTTCAATTCCTATTATATTGCCTTCGGCGGAATAGTCCAATATAAATCCTTTCTTTTCTTCGTCGCTTTCAAAAATAGATTCTTCACTAAATGAAACATACAGAATATCTTGTTCCTTGTCATATTTTACCTTCATAATACTTTGATATTTTAGTTGTTTTATAAAGAGTTACTATTATATTGGGTTGTATATTCTTATTAACAAAAACACGCAACAAGAACATTTGTTTATCTTCCTTTATCAGCGATTGACAAATGACTATTGCAGAATCTTCACTGTCAGTAATCATTTGATCAGGCTGAGAAACAACCGATAAGACCAATTCATAATCAATGCATCGTCTTATCATTTGTTCGTGAGCATGTCTTGAAAAAACAATATCCATTCACTATTTGTCCGCATTGCTTTCAGGCAAAAGCGCCGTTTGGCAAATGACTTTGCAAAAGTAGATGAAATCTTTGAGAATTTCAAATACGCTGTTCTTTTATGCAATATACGAAATCAATTATTCTGTTATTCAATCATTCAGTTATTGTTTTTCTCTCGTCCCCGAAGAGGGACACACATTGATAACCGTTCAAGCGAAGCGCATCTCAGGGTGACAAGGCATTTCCTCCCCTCAACCCCGTAGCTGGTTGAACTCTTGTACGGAGTTCGCGAACGGGGCGTATTCTCCCCTAGCCGTCAGTTTCATCCGTAAATAGCTCTGAAAGAGCGATTATCAGTAGCGTAGGGCAACGCCCTGCGAAACGGAAACGCAACAAGAAACCCAAGCGCTGAAAGCGCGTAATCCTGATTAACGCCTGATTTCGTCCTTTCAAACAGACTTATAACTAATACAGTTCAAATATATCTTTCATAATATTCAGATATCCTCGTATTTCTATGTCTGAACGGTGCAAACTATCCTGTAAAGACTGGTTGGGCAAAGATTCTTCTATCATGTCGATAAAGTCGTTAATATTTTTCTTCATCTTGGCGGATAGTTCGACCGACATAAAAGGGTCAATACGCATAGCCAGCAATTTGAAAACATCATCCCTATGCTTTTTAATATCACCATTGCGGATAGCCGGATTGGTTTCCCTTTCTTCCATCAAGTTCAGGCAAGCCTTTGCTTTCAAACAAAGAAGCGATAAGGGATTGGCAATACGAATGCCATCCTCAATAACACTACTTTCAATGGCTTGATTGTAATATTCTTCATCCAGAAGTATTGCAGAAAGGCTCGAAATTTCGTCGCCAATGGGAATGGGCATTAAACGAAACCCTGTCGGTTCGCCCAATATATCGGGATGTTTCGACAAAAGTTCTATTTGAATGGGAAAACCTTCTTTGGGATGAATAAAACGGAATAATTCAGTTCTTGGCTTATTATTTCCACGATGACGTTGACGGGTTTTATACCCACCCAAAATAATAAAATCCCAAAAGCGTTTGCCAAATTCGGGCGTCATTTGCTCAATGACCAGAATCATGTCAATATCATTGGTCGCACGTGGACGCATATCGGTATCCCGCAGGACAATATCACAGGCTGTTCCGCCGATAATCACATAATTGTCTTCAAAACCTGCGAAATATTCCCTGAATTTTTCCAATCCTATTACCATGGCATATTTTCAATTAGTTTTTCCAATTCCTTTTCCACGCGGGCATCCGGGTCATCTTTCATTGACAGATACAGCGAAAGTTTATCAACGATTTTATTGTCGGGCTGATGGAGCATAAAAGTCGGATATTTCCATTTCTCGATTTTATAAAGCCCTTCTATTTCATTGTATTGTTCTGATGATTCGGAAAACAACCTGTCCCATATTGCCATAGTATTATAAGGTTCCGGATTCATACAGGAGTAATGCGATAGGGCATTTATCCCGCTAAGACTGAAAATTCCTTCCGATATACTATCCGAATAAAGGATTTTCTTTATCGGTGAGGACAAATACGGTTGAGATTTTTCCCAAAGTTCACCTTTGGGGTATTCAAAGGAAATAATTTTTGTTCCTGTATCGTCTTTCTTTGTCTTACACAACTGCAAATTTTCAAGGTTGATGATAGCTCTTGATATAGCTAAATAATTGTAAGGCAGTATATTTTCCAATTCACGAATAGTATATTTCTTGTAGCCTTCATTGTCTAATAGATAGTACAACAGTAAATACTGGGCGCCGGGAATTAGACTCACCGGTTGATTTCCTTTTTCTTTTGCCCTGACATTGGCTATCAGTGTAGGAAGAAAGGCATATTTATCCGAAACAATGAAATACACGCCTTGGCTGATGAATCGCTCTCGTTCGTAATAAACCGGTGATTCCATCATAACAACAACAGGCATACCGGTAATCTTTTCGATTTGTTCTGTAATTTTCCGGTATTTCAGCGGAGTGAGCGATTCTTTACTTTTAGATCGAATGATGCACATTTCTTTCTGATTGAAGACAGTAAAATAATAGTCGAACCTTAAAAACAAATCCACATTAAGTCCTTTCAACTTGTTCCGTTGTATAGGAATAAGTTCCGTTTGAATACCCAATATTGAAATTACATTGTTCATTATCAGAAGATTTCATTTATTTATGAACCATTATCAATATATATGATAACTGTGCAAATATAGTGATAATTATTCAATATACAAAAACGTGACACATATTGATAGCCCCGTGCAAGCGTAGCGCAGCTTGGAGTGACAGGGCATTTCCTTCTCCCCACAACCCCGTAGCGGGTTGAACTCCTGTACGGTGCACGAACAGGGCATATTCTCCCATAGCCGTCAGTTTAATCCGTAAACAGCTCTGAAAGAGCGATTATCAGTAGCGTAGGGCATCGCCCTACGGAACGGAAACGCAACAAGAAACCCAAGCGCTGAAAGCGCGTAATCCTGATTAATGCCGGATTTCGCCACTTACAGGGCTTAGTAAGGCGGGGCGGTATCATTCCGTAGGGCGATGCCCTACGCTACTGATTTATAAGGCTTTCAGCCTTAGTCTGACAGCAATGAGATTACGCTTTCCGATGTGAATCATCAGTCTGAAAAATATTTTAGGTATTTTTCAAATAGAATGTTGCCCAACTGATAAACTTTATGTATTTTTGCATCATGATAAGAAAAGTGAAAACATACGGCGGATACTTTGACAGTTTCATGAAGATGCTTACAGATAAAGAGCAGGAAAAAATTCAATATGCGCTACTGCTGCTGAAAAAACAAAACAGGGTTTCTACAAAATTTGTTAAACATATTGAAGATGGATTGTATGAATTAAGAATAGAATATAATGGAAATATCTACCGCGTATTTTTCATCTTTGACGAAGGAAATCTTGTTGTGTTATTTAATGGTTTCCAAAAGAAAACTCAACAAACGCCTCCAGACGAAATAAAAAAAGCATTAAAAATTAAAAGAGAATATTATGCAGACAAACAATCACAAAATCGTTGATTACGATACTGTTCTTGATGAAAAATTTGGAAAGGAAGGAACTCCTTCAAGAATAGCAGCGGAGGAAAGGGCATTTGCCTTTTATACAGGTCAAATCATTGAGCAGGCTCGCAAAGAATCTAAAATGACACAAACAGAACTTGCTGCTAAAGTAGGGAGTAATAAATCGTATATATCAAGATTGGAAACCGGAAGAACAGAACCAAAGGTATCTACTTTTTTCCGTATTGCATCAGCTTTGGGGCGTTCGGTTGAATTAGTCCCTGCAACAGTTAATTTACAGATTCAGCGCTCTAATGATTAGTAAAAACATAGCTTTCAATCTTATTTTTTTATCGTCATTCCTCTATGTGTGATTTCGCCCCTTTCAGGGCTTAGTGAGGCGGAGCGGTATCAATCCGTAGGGCGATGCCCTACGCTACTGATTTATAAGGCTTTCAGCCTTAACCTGACGGTTATGGGTATTCTCTTACCTCAAGCTGCGCCTTCGCTTTCCGTCAGGAATGGCTTCGCTCGGCAGAAAACGTATCGCATCTGCCTGTTTTGCCAACTGTACAGTATCGTGAAAAAATATAACAAGAAATTTGGTAAATAATACAGAAAACTGTAAATTTGTAGTCATTAATAATTAAAATTTAATAGAATAAAGTATATGCTTGACAAAGAATTTAAATATTACCTTGACCATCAAGATGAATTATTGAAGAAGTACAATAATCGTTTTGTTGTGATCGTGGGCGAGGAAGTTGTTGGTGATTACGATAGTTTTGAACAGGCATTGTTGCAATCCATTGAAAAAGAATATAAATTAGGCACATTCCTAATTCAGGAATGTACGGCAGGTGAAGATGCTTATACTCAAACATTTCATTCACGAGTAATTTTTGCTTAAACTTATGCCTGAACAAAAGAAACAAACTATAAGCGCATTAACAAATTCCCAGCAAGGATTAGCAAAAAACATAGTTACACCTGTTGAGGTAACCAACATCTTTACAAGTCAAAAAATTGAAACAAAAGGAATTTGGGATACTGGGGCGACTAACTCTGTGGTTACAAAATCAACTGCCGCTGCTTTAGGGCTATTGCCTGTTATGAGGACTATGGTGAGAGGTGTTCACGGAAATAAAGAAGTGAACGTTTACTATGTGAAAATTACTCTCAACAATAAAAATATTACACTTGATACACGAGTAACAGAATGTGACGAACTATCCCCTGATAATAGCGTTGGAATGTTGATTGGTATGAATGTAATAACAATGGGCGACTTTGCTGTTACTAATTTTCAAGGTAATACAACAATGTCTTTTCGTGTTCCATCCTTACAGAAGATTGATTTTGTTTCAGGAATGAAGACAGGGCAACAGATTGTCAAAGATAAAGTTCCCGGACGAAATGACCCTTGTTCTTGTGGCAGTGGCAAGAAATACAAAAATTGTTGTGAGAAATAATTGAAAAACGCAGTAAAATAAGATATAAAGGTTGTCTAACTGACTTTCAGTAAATATTGTCCAAAGAACTTTCATATTCTCGGATGTTTTCTTCTTAATTCCTCTATTGTAACTACTCTTGACTCGAGGATATCTTCGCGGGAACGTAATACAGCGTCTTTCAACTTTTCAGGAGAGTAGTCGTCCTTTGCTGAAATATTATTATCCTGTAATAAAAGCTCTATTTCATTCAGCGTTTTTTTGTTGGTCACTTGACATATCATGTTGATAATGTGGGCACGCATCGTATTTAATTGTGTTGTTTCCATACCATTTCTCTTTTTATTTTTGCCAACAAAGATACAAAACAATTATGAATTTTGAATTACGAAATCAATTATTCAGTTTTCTGCTCTGCGCATCCCAACCGGGTTGCCTTGCGCAGGGTGGCAAGTGATTCATATACAAGATGAAATCAGAGAAGGGAAATATTGTGATTTGAACCGAAATTTGTTTGCAGTTTTAATGGGTTTATTTC
>JGI20166J26741_10878892_pt1 | contig 14860 bp, 7 predicted proteins | sample TergutCu122P5_FD_26741 | JGI IMG/M metagenome (IMG submission 26741)
GGAAGAGGACAAGAATTACTACTGCGGAGTTATAATCGACGAGGCGGCGAAGATGAGCCGCCTCGTCAACGACATCCTGGACCTGTCGCGGATCGAGTCCGGCTTCACGCGGATGGACAGGGAAGTGTTCGACATATCTGCCACGGTGGCCGCCGCGGCGAGATACGCCCCCGCCTGCCGCGAAAAAGGCGTCGCGCTCGCCGTCCCGCAGGCGGAGGAGACGAAGGTCTTTGCCGACGAGTTCCGCATAGAGCAGGCTTTTTCGAACTTCATGTCGAACGCGATAAACCACGCCCCGCCGGGCGGGACGATAGAGGTTTCCCTGACACGCGGGGGCGGCAGGGTAAGGGTCTGCGTATTCAACAGCGGCGCGCCGCTGTCGGACGAGGACCGCGAGAAGATATGGGAGAGCTTTTACAAGGCCGACAAGGCGCGCACCCGCGAATACGGCGGGCACGGCCTGGGGCTTTACATCGTCAGGACGATCATCCGGGCGCACGGCGGCGAGTGCGGGGCGTACAACCGCGAGAACGGGGTGGTCTTCTGGTTCGAGCTGGCGGAGGCGTGATATATTCCATCTAATAATAGAACCGCCCTGTGCCACGCGAGCATAGGGCGGTTTTTCTTTACGGCTCTGCGGTCAATTTTTCTTCACAAAATCTTAACGTCCCGTATAAAATCCAAACGCCGTCTTAATAATATCCGTGCTATCATATGCGTTTGGGAGTTGATATTATTGAGTATAATATTGCTCATAGCCGGGGTTGTCGGGCTGGCTCTTCTGATCTATCTGTTCTACATTCTGTTCCGAGGTGACAGGCTGTGAGTTTTATCATCCTGCAAGACGCGTTTTTCATAGCTGTTTTGGCAGCTCTTTCGGTTCCGCTCGGTCTTTACATATACAAAGTCATGGACGGCCGGAGGGTATTTTTGTCGCGCGTCCTCGCGCCGGTCGAGAAAGCGGTCTACAGGGTCTGCAGCGTCAGGCCCGGCGAGGAGATGCGTCCCAGGAAATACGCACTGTCCGTCGTCGCGTTCAGCGCCGCCGGATTCCTGTTTTTGTTTTTGCTCCAGCTTTTGCAGGGCTTTCTTCCGCTGAACCCCGAGGGCCTGAAGAGCGTGAGCTGGCACCTCGCCTTCAACACGGCCGCGAGCTTCGTGTCGAACACCAACTGGCAGGCCTACGCGGGCGAATCGACGATGACCTACCTGACCCAGGCCCTCGGCCTGACCGTGCAGAACTTCGTCTCCGCCGCCACTGGCATAGCCGTGCTGTTCGTACTGATAAGAGGGTTCGCAATGAAACAGGCGGAAACGGTCGGCAGCTTTTGGGCCGATCTGACGAGGGTGACGCTTTACGTGCTGATCCCGCTGTCGATCGTATCGTCCGTGCTCCTGATTTCCCAGGGCGTCGTGCAGACGCTCTCCCCCTATCACGCCGCCGCGTCCCTGCAGGACGGGGCGCGGCTGACAGTCCCTCTCGGCCCCGCCGCGAGCCAGATCGCCATAAAACAGCTAGGGACCAACGGCGGCGGTTTCTTCGGGGCCAACTCGGCTTTTCCGCTGGAAAATCCCACGCCGTTCTCCAATTTCATCGAAACGCTCAGCCTTCTTATAATCCCGGCCGCCCTCTGCGTGACCTTTGGGAAGGCCGTGAAGGACGGCCGCCAGGGCCGCTCCGTCTACGCGGTCATGCTGATACTGTTTATCGCGTCGCTTATCGTGATAACCGTGAGCGAGCGGTTTCTCGCGCCGCATTTCGGCAGCGTCGCCGCTTTCGGGAACATGGAGGGCAAAGAGGTCATGAACGGCGTCGGGGCCTCTTCGCTTTGGGGCGCTTCGACGACGGCCGCCTCCAACGGCGCGGTCAACGCCACACCGGACAGCTTCACCCCTCTCGGCGGCATGGTGATGATGTTTCTGATGCAGCTGGGCGAGATAGTCTTCGGCGGCGTCGGGAGCGGCCTTTACGGAATGATCGCCTTCGTCATGCTGACTGTGTTCATCGCCGGGCTGATGGTCGGGCGCACGCCGGAATATCTGGGCAAGAAGATAGAGCCCTTCGACATGAAGATGGTCTGCCTGCTGATCCTGGCCCCGCCGCTTCTGACTCTGATCGGCGCGGCGGCCGCCGCGCTGATGCCCGGCGCGCAAAACTGGCTGAACAACACCGGCGCGCACGGGTTTTCGGAGATCCTGTACGCCTTCACCTCCATGGCGAACAACAACGGGAGCGCCTTCGCAGGGTTTGACGCAAACACGGCGTTCACGAATATCACCGGCGGGGTCGTCATGCTTCTGGTCCGCTTTATCCCGATTCTGGCGACGATCTTCCTGGCCGGGAACCTGGCGAGAAAAAAAACGGTCGCCGCCGGCGAGGGCACGCTTTCGACCAGCAACGCCACGTTCGTCGGTCTACTGCTCGGGGTCATACTGATAATCGGCGCGCTGAGCTTCCTGCCGTCGCTGGCGCTCGGGCCGATCGCGGACTTTTTGACGCATTAATTTTGTATTAAATGGATGAGATGGATGAGATGAAAAAAGCCAAAACCAGCCAAAAGAATACCCAGATAAACGACGCCCTGAAACAGTCCTTCGCCAAGCTTTCTCCGAAAGCCCAGGTCAAAAACCCGGTCATGCTGGTCGTCTACATCGGCGCGATACTCACGACCGCGATGTATATCTGCTCTTTGGCCGGGATAAAGGACGAGAGCCCGGCCTATACGCTCGTCATCGCGCTGATCCTCTGGTTCACGGCGCTCTTCGCCAACTTCGCGGAGGCCATAGCCGAAAGCCGCGGGCGCGCCCAGGCGAACAGCCTCCGGGGCGCGCGCAAGGACGTCAAGGCGAAAAAGCTCAAGTCGGCGGCGGACGCCGGAAATTATACCGAAGTGCTCTCCAGCGCGCTGAAAAAGGACGACCTGGTCTATGTCGCGGCAGGGGAACAGATACCGATGGACGGCGAGGTCGTCGAGGGCGCGGCCTCCGTGGACGAGAGCGCGATAACCGGCGAATCGGCCCCGGTCATCCGGGAGTCGGGCGGCGACAGGAGCGCCGTCACCGGCGGCACGGTGCTCGTGTCGGACTGGCTGATAATCAGGATCACCGCGGAGGCCGGGGAGAGCTTTCTGGACAAGATGATCGCGATGGTGGAAGGGGCTTCGAGAAAAAAGACGCCCAACGAGATCGCCTTGCAGATACTGCTGGTCACGCTGACGATCATCTTTTTGGTAGTCACGGCCACCTTGCTCCCGTTCACGGCGTTCTCTAGCCGGCTGGCGGGCAGCGGCGCCGCGATATCGGTTACGAACATAGTCGCGCTTCTGGTCTGCCTCGCGCCGACCACCATCGGCGCATTGCTCTCCAGCATCGGCATAGCGGGGATGAGCCGCCTCAACCGGGCCAACGTGCTGGCCATGAGCGGCCGGGCTATCGAGGCCGCCGGCGACGTGGACGTGCTTCTACTCGACAAGACCGGCACCATCACGCTGGGCAACCGCCAGGCCAGCGAGTTTATCCCCGTGACCGGCGTGTCAGAGGAAGACCTGGCCGACGCGGCCCAGCTCTCGTCCATCGCCGACGAGACGGCGGAGGGACGCAGCATCGCCGTGCTGGCCAAGCAGCGCTTCGGCATCCGCGGCAGGGACATGGAAAACCTGAACGCCAGATTTATCGAATTCACGGCCAAGACCCGCATGAGCGGGATCGACTACACCTCCGTCCACGACGGAGAGCAAAGGGTCAACGAGATACGCAAGGGAGCCGCGGACGCGGTCAAAAACTACGTGCTCCAAAAGGGCGGCTTATACCCCGACGAATGCGACGCGGCGGTCAGACGCGTCGCGGGCCTCGGCGGCACTCCGCTGGTGGTCGAGAAAAACGACAGGGTCCTGGGCGTCATATACCTGAAAGACATCGTCAAAAACGGCGTGAAAGAGCGGTTCGAGGACCTGCGCAAGATGGGGATCAGGACGGTCATGATAACCGGCGACAACCCCATGACCGCCGCCGCGATAGCCGCCGAAGCGGGCGTGGACGACTTTCTGGCGGAGGCCACGCCGGAGGGCAAGCTGACCTTGATTCGCGACTACCAGGCCAAGGGTCACCTGGTCGCCATGACGGGCGACGGGACGAACGACGCCCCGGCCCTGGCCCAGGCCGACGTCGCCGTCGCGATGAACTCCGGCACCCAGGCGGCCAAGGAAGCCGGGAACATGGTCGATCTCGACTCCAGCCCGACGAAGCTGATCGACATAGTGCGCATCGGCAAGCAGCTTTTGATGACCAGGGGCGCGCTGACGACGTTCAGCGTCACGAACGACGTGGCGAAATATTTCGCCATTATACCCGTGCTTTTTTTCGGCATCTTCCCTCAGCTTGCCGCGCTCAACTTCATGCGCCTCGGCAGCGCGAAGTCCGCCATACTCTCGGCGATAATCTATAACGCGCTGATCATCGTCGCCTTGATCCCCCTGGCGCTTCGCGGCGTGAAATACAGGGAGCTCCCGGCGGGAAAGATGCTGTCCAGGAACCTGACGGTCTACGGCCTCGGCGGGCTCGTATCGCCGTTTATCGCCATAAAGGCGATAGATTTGATCTTGACATTGTGCGGGGTTAAATGATATGAAGAGCTTATTGAAACAGCTCCGTCCGGCGGTTTTATTTTTTCTAGCGTTCACGGTTGTATGCGGAGTCGCCTACACCGGCGTCTTGACCGGGATCGCGCGGCTGGCGTTCCGGCACAAGGCGGACGGGAGCGTGATCACGGTGACTTTGAAGGACGGCTCGAAGAGGGAGTACGGTTCCGCGCTGCTGGCGCAGGAGTTTACGGAGCCGCGGTATTTGATCGGGCGGCCGATGACTGTGTCGAACCTGTCGCCGGTTTCGGGCGAGCAGGCACGGCTCGTCGCGCAGAGGACCGCATGGTGGCGCGAACTCGACCCCGAAAACACGGCTGACATTCCCGCCGACCTGGTGACGGCCTCCGGCAGCGGCGCCGACCCGTATATCTCGCCGAAAGCGGCGGAGTACCAGGCGGCGCGCATAGCGAAGGCCAGAGGCATGGCGGAGGGCGAGGTGCTCGCCGTCATCCGCAAATACACCAAGGGGCGGTTCCTGGGTTTCATCGGCGAGCCGGGAGTCAACGTCCTGATGGTCAATCTGGCGCTGGACGGGCTGATATGAAAGCAGGTGAATTATATGCAGGACGACCGCCGTCCCGACCCGAACGAGCTGCTGAACGAGCTTAAAAAGAGCGAAACCGACAGCGCCAGGGGCAAGCTCAAGATATTCTTCGGCTACGCCGCGGGCGTCGGGAAAACCTACGCCATGCTCGACGAGGCCCAGGAACTGCGCAAGAACGGCGCGGACGTCCTCGCCGGCTATATCGAGCCGCATGTCCGCCCCGAAACGCTGCACCTACTGGACGGCATCCCGGTTTTGCCGCCTAAAATAATCACCTACAAAAATATCCAGCTTAAGGAATTCGACCTGGACGCCGCCTTGCGGAAAAAGCCCGCGATCATCCTCGTGGACGAGCTCGCTCACACGAACGCCGCCGGCTCGCGCAACAAGAAGCGCTATCAGGACGTGGAGGAGCTTCTCGCCGCGGGGATCGACGTCTATACGACGATAAACGTCCAGCACATCGAAAGCCTGAACAACATCGTCGGCGACATTACGAAGATCGCCGTGAACGAGACCGTCCCCGACTACATCTTCGACCACGCCGACAAGATAAAGACCATCGACGTCGAGCCGGACGAACTCCTGCGGCGCTTCGGGGAGGGCAAGGTCTACCGGCCCGACCGCGCCGCCGCCGCGATGAACAACTTCTTCACGAAGGAAAACCTCAGGCTCCTGCGGGAAATCGCCATGCGCAAGGCTGCGGACAGGATCAGCCACGACAACCAGAGCGGCCGGCAGGCTTCCGAAAAGAGCTCCATGTCACAGCTTCTGGTCTGCGTCAGTTCTTCCCCGACCTCGGCCAAGCTGATACGCTGGGCCGCCAGGATGGCTGAGGCTTTTTATGTCCCCTGGGCCGCCGTGTACGTCGAGGACATAGACCAGGACGACCTGAGCGAGGAACAGAAGAAGTGGAAGCACTCCAACATACAGCTGGCCGAGCGGCTCGGCGCGGAGATCGTGACGCTCTCCGGCCTTGACGTCGCCGCGGCCATCGCGGAGTACGCCAAGCTCTCCGGCATCACCAACATCGTAGTCGGGAAAAGCCGGACAAAGAGGTGGCTCAAACCCTATTTCGAGGACCGCCTGATAGCCCTTCTCCCGAACATCGAGATCCATATACTGCCGGACAGCCAGGCCAAAAACTCCCGCAGGGAAAACGGCGGGCGGCGCGTCAAACTCGGCTTTTCCACGGCCGACACGTTCAAGTCGCTGGCCATGCTCGTGCTGGCGACCGGCTTTTCCTTTTTGCTGAAATATTTCAACATCGGCGACCAGAACTACATAATGGTCTACATTCTGGCCGTGCTGGTCATTTCCCGCATCACCACGGGGCATCTCTACGGCATCCTGTCGTCCGTGATAAGCGTCCTGGCGTTCAACTACTTTTTCATAGACCCGTATTACTCCTTCAGCGCGTACACTCCGGGCTATCCCGTCACGTTTCTGATAATGTTCCTGGCCGCCATAATAACCAGCACTCTGACCACGCGGGTTAAAACCCAGGCGAAGCTCGCCGTCAGGCGGGAACAGCGCACGGAGCGGCTCTACGAGATCAACCGGAAGCTGCTGGCCACGAGGGGAGAGCAGAACATCATCGACCTCATCAACGAGTATGTCGTGAAGATATTCCAGCGCTCCGTCATATTCTACACCGACCCCGCCGGCCAGAGCCGGGGGACGCTTCTGGCTGTGGAAGGCGAGAAGGCGGACTTCCTTTTCAAAGACGACGAAAAAGCCGTCGCGGGCTGGTGCTTCCTGAACCAGAAGCAGGCCGGCGCCGGGACGGACACGCTGATGGGGGCGGGGGCGTTCTATATGCCGGTGGTCTCCCAGGGCAAGAGCCTCGGCGTCATAGGGCTGTCCTGCGAACATGGGAAGCTCAGCACCAACAGCAAGTTCTTTTTGCAGCTCATCGTCGCCCAGGCGGCGATGGCTTTGGAGCGCCAGGTCTTATCCGACGCCCAGCGCAAGGCCATGGTGGCCTCAGAAAAGGAGAAGATGCGCGGCAACCTCCTGCGCGCCATATCGCACGACCTGCGTACGCCGCTGACGGGCATTTTGGGCGCGAGCTCCGCGATCCTGGAAAACGCGGGCGCGCTCCCGGCGGAGGAAAAGCGGAAGCTGCTCAACAACATCAAGGACGACTCCGGCTGGCTGATACGGATGGTGGAGAACCTCCTCTCCGTGACGCGGATAAGCGACGGCGGCGCGAGCCTTTCCAAGACCTCCGAGGCCGCGGAGGAGATCATCTCCGAGGCCGTCAGCCGCATACGCCAAAGGTTCCCGGACGCGAACATACAGGTGCGCGTGCCGGACGAGGTCATCATCCTCCCGATGGACGGCATACTCATCGAGCAGGTCCTGATAAACCTGATGGAAAACGCCGTCAAGCACAACAAAAACAACGCGCCGATAACCGTCCGCGCCCTGAAAAAAAGCGAAAGCGTCCGGTTCGAGGTCGAGGATTACGGAAGCGGAATCCCGGCAGAGGACCTGCCCCACCTTTTCGACGGCCTCGCCGGAAGGAAAAACGGCCCGGACTCGTCGCGGGGGTTCGGCATCGGGCTTTCGATATGCAAATCCATCATAGACGCCCACAGCGGCGAAATCTCCGCAGAAAACAACAAAAACGGCGGCGCGACGTTTGGCTTTTCGCTGCCGGTTACTGCCGCGCCGTCCGATAAATAAAGGCTGCTGACATTGGGAAGGAGGCCGCGCCAATGAATAAACCGCTTATTCTGATCGTCGAGGACGAGGGCACCATCAGCCACTTCATGGCCTCCATGCTGGCCTCGAACGGCTATCGTTCCGTCAAGGCGGAATCCGGGAAAGAAGCGCTCGCAATGGCCGCCTCGTACATGCCCGACCTGTTGCTGCTCGACCTCGGGCTGCCCGATATGGACGGGATCGAGGCGCTGAAGGCGCTTCGCTTGTGGACGGACAAACCCGTCATCGTCGTGTCCGCCAGGGGCCACGAGCGGGAAAAGGTGGAAGCGCTGGATTTGGGCGCGGACGACTACATAACCAAGCCGTTCGGGACCAGCGAGCTCCTCGCCAGGATACGCACGGCCCTCCGGCACAGCCAGGCGACCGGCGCGAAAGAGGCGCCGGGCGCGTTCGCCGTCGGAGACCTCAGGATCGACCTGGAAAAAAGGGTCGTCAGCCTTTCCGGAAGGGAAGTCCATTTCACGCCGATAGAGTACAGGCTGCTCGTGCTGCTCTCCCGGCACGCGGGCAAAGTCCTGACGCACGATTTTATCATAAGGGAGATATGGGGGCCCTACGCGAACGAAAGCCAGGCTCTGCGCGTCAACATGGCCAACATACGAAGGAAGATAGAGGCGAACCCGGCCGAGCCGAGGTATATCCTGACGGAGATCGGGGTCGGTTACAGGATGGCGGAAGAATATACCGGGTGCTGAAAACTTATGCCCCGACAACGTGACAGGTTAATATTTTCGCACTTTCGGCATGATTCACGCCAGCCCCGCCGCCTCGTCGCGCATGTCCTCCAGCAGCCGGACGACAAACTCCCGGTCGGCTTCGGAGCCGTATATGCTGCTGCTCAGGGTGCAGCAGTCCCGAAAGGTGGACGCGTTCACGAGCAGATACGGCCGCGCCTTTATCGAGGCGGTCAGGTAGGCCGATGTGACTTGCGCGCCCTCAAACTTAAGCTCCTCCGATTCGATGACCCCCAGGTTGGTGTATGTAATAATCGCCTGTCTCATGACTCTGTCGGCAAAAATGCGCCACATCATGGGGTATGGGATCAAACGGACCGCCCTTTCCCATCTGAGCACGTTTTTAAGCATCCTTTTCCCCGTTTTGTACACCGCCATCTGCTCGGAAAACTGCCTGACGGTTTTTTCGAACGGATCGCCCGGCCCGACGGACACGCGGCACATGCAGTCGCCCGAATAATTGGATATGCCGTATTTCACGCCCTTGGGGATGAATTTTCGCAAATCAACCGTAGACGGAAGGAACATATCATTCGCGCCGGTATTTTTACAGAACGCCCTCGCATACAGCGCCATCAGACCGTCGTTTACCGTCGCCCCGTTCTTTTTTACAAAGGTTTTCAGCGCGCCGATCGGCAGCACCCGCTTCTCCAGATATGTTCCGAACCCCTCGCCGCCAAAGCTGATCCCGGGCTGGGCCTGGCTTCCGAAGGCGGCGGGCGGGACAAATTCGGAGCGCAGGATCGACACTTTCTCCTTTATTCCAATGCCGGCGAACAGCGGCCCGGTGCCGCGGACTTCGAAAGTTTGTTCCGGCAGCCGCTCCCCTCTTTTCAGCTTTGTGTAGAGCCCGCTCAAAAGGTACAGATACTGCTTAAGACCCGCGGTGTCGCAGAGTATGTGGCTGACAAGGGCGCAGAGGGTGTCTCCGCCGGCCCCGGTGACAACGGTTATCCTGAGCGGCGGTTCCTTCGCGACGTCTATCACGGAGAACAGATGTTCCAGGATCCGGCTTTCCGCGTCGTCTCCCACCTCGGCGGCCCGGACTATGTCGTCTCCGGTGAAATTTTTGTCGACCCATACCGGCCGGAGCGTCCGGTCCTGAAAACAGCAGCCGATCATCGGGAGCGTTTTTTTGGAGAGCGTGACGGCCCGCTTGAGCGTCCCGACGTCGATATGCCCGGCCAGATCGATCCGGCAGCGGATAAACGGCTCGTAAACATGGCATTTCCCGCAGAGAAATTGCCACAGGTCAAACGATTCGGCTTTATATTTCGCGCCCACGCTATCACCCCGTCATTTGTATAAACACATATCACGCAATCTCCGCCGCTTCCTCGCGCATATCCTCCAGCATCCGCAGGACAAGCTCCCGGTCGGCCTTCGAGCCGTACATATTGCACGTGACCGTGCAGCGGTCCCCGTAGGTGGTAATAATAAACACAAAATAAGGCAATTTCGATATCATGGTTGTAAAATACAGGTCCTTGACCGGCAGATCGCCGAAATTTATCGAACCGGTTTCGATAACGCCGTGGTTGCTAACGGAGAGAAACGGCGGCTTTGTTATCTTGCGTTGTATGCGCTTCAGCAAAAAATTCGGGACAAAACGCACGGCGAAATCCCATTCGAGAGCGGATTTCAGAAGGTCGTTCCCGGACTTGAACGCCGCCATCTGCCCCGAAATCTGCCTGACAGTGTCGGCCGGCGAATCGTCCGGCCCGATGCTGACGCTGCAGACGCAGCCTCCCGTGTAATTGGTAATGCCGTATTTCATACCCTTGGGGATATATCTCCGCAAGTCCACCAGCGAGGCGAGGAGCATGGTTTTTGCGCCGCAGTTCCTGCCGTAGGCCCGCGCGACCAGCGCCATCAGGCCGTCGTTCACCGTTCCGCCGTTGGCCTTGGCCAAAGTTCTGAGCGCCGCGATGCTCTCCAGGGGCAATATCCCCCTGTCCGTATAGCTCTCGGCCTCCCCGCCGTCGCCGGCGCTCCGCGCCTCCGGGGCGAGGTTATCGGAAAGGCCGTAGGGAACGTACTTGGAAAGCATGAGCCGCAGCCTTTCCCTCAGTTTCAGCCCGGCGAACAGCGGCCCGGCGTCCCGCCGCTCAAAACTCTGCTCCGGCGGCGTTTCGCCGTTTTTCAGCTTTGTATAGAGCCGGCTCAATAAAACCAGATATTGTTTGAACCCGCCGCCGTCGGCGACCATATGGGGCATGAGGACGCAGAGAGTATCCTCTCCGCCCCGCCTGACTATGTTGATTTTAAGCTGCGGCTCGGATGACGTATGTATCGGGGCGAATAAACGCTTCCTGACTTCGCTTTCCAGGTCCCCTTCGGTTTCGAATACGCGCACCGTGTCCTCTCCGGTAAAGCCTTTTTCGACCCATCTCGGCCTGAACGGACGGTCCTCATAGCAGCACCCGATCAGCGGAAGCGTCTTCATGGAGAGCGTGACCGCCCGCTTGAGCGTCTCCTCGTCGACCCGCCCGGCGAGATCGATGCGGAACCGTTCTATCGGCTCTTTGCCGGGGGCCCGCACACCGTAATACTGATACCTGTCAAATATTTCCGCCTTATATATCTGATCGCGCTTCGCTCTTTGCATATCACTGCTCCTTTTTCGCTTGGCTCATATCCATGGTTCCAGTCTACCATATAAGAATAATGATTGCCAGGTCAAATTTGCATATGAATTATCATGGTTAAAAAACCACAATGAATTCGAAAAAGAACAAAGCCTTCTTTTTTCCGTCAGGATATATCAAAAAAAATACAAGCAAATCACAAGATTATAATGTTTATCGGCTGTAAATTGCGTGATAAACTTCTGGTGGTAATCTATATACTAAAGGAGGTATCATATGAAGAAAAAACGCAAAACGGCGTCCCGCTTGACGGCCTGCCTGCTGGCGCTGACCATGGCGGCGGTCTTTGTTCCGGTACACGCGATGGCCGCCGGAGACCCCGCGGACAGCCTGGTCGCGCACTGGAGCTTTGACGAGGGAAGCGGAAGCGCGGCGGCGGATTCGGTCAACGGCATAAAGGCCGACGCTTCCGGCGGCTACTCCTGGAGCGCGGGCCTGTCCGGCTCCGCGCTCAAATTCGGCGGCACGGGCTTTGGCGGGGGCTGCGCGGCTATCGCCGACAACAACAATGTCCTGGGCAGCTTCGCAACGCTCACCGTCGGCGCGTGGATCAAGGTCTCGGAAGCCGACGCCATGGCCGCCGCGAACAGCGCCCGGAACGACATGGTGATCCTCGGCACCGATGTCGCCTCTTTAACGGGCAACATCGGCCTGTCGATCATCTGGAACGCGGACGTGGGAAAGAGCACGATCGGCTTCTCCGCGCGCGGCCTCGCGCCCGACTGGTACGGCTCCGCCTCCTCGGGGCCGATCGGCTCGTACGATTTCAACGTCTGGAACTACGTCGCGGCGACGTACGACAAGTCTACCATGACCGTGACGTTCTACTTCAACGGCGTGAACGTGGGCTCCTATACGTACGATCAGGCCTTCGACGCAAAGATCGTGACGGGCTACATAGGCGCGTATTACGCGTGGGGCGTGGTCGCGGACGCCCGTTTCAAAGGCTCCATCGACGAGCTTAAAATCTATAACGCGGCTTTGACAGGCGGCGAGATCGCGGCGGAATACGCCTCCGTCTCGCAGGAAACGCCTTCCGATCCGTTCGCCGGCGAGGTCTACTTCCCGTTCGACGAGGGTTCCGGCCTGACCTCCGCCTCGGCCTCCGGCGGCCTGACCGCCACGCTCGGCAACTACGCGTGGGACGCCGCCGGCGGAATGAACGGCACGCCGGCGATCATGAACGACAACGCCGGTAAAAACGGGTTCACCGTGGATTATGGCGACGATTTCTCGAACCTCAGCGACCTGTCCATCGGCGTGTGGATCAAGCCCTCCGCCTCGGACGGCGGCAGCGGCTCTTTGATGGCGCCTCCGTACGGAGGCGCTACCGGAAGCTGGGGGCTCAACGCCGGGGAGATATGGTGGAACATCGACTATGGCACGAGCGCGAACGGCTATGCAGACGCCGCGGTCAACTTCCTGGTCTACGGCTCGGACGGCTCCGACTGGGACGGCAGCCTTTCGGCCCCCGCCGGCAAAAACCTGGCCGACGGGAACTGGCACTACCTGGCCTTCTCGTACAGCGAAACCGCCGGGACAGCCGCCCTCTACGCGGACGGGCAGGAGATAGGCTCCAAGACCTACACGAGCGCGCTCCCGATAAATCTTCAGGCGTACAAATGGTTCGGCGGGAACGGCTACCAGGGCAGGGCATACCTCGGCCTTCTGGACAGCTTTTCGGTCATCCCCTCCTGCCTTGACGGCGCGGCCCAGGAAGCCCTCTACGAGAGGGGCGCGAAACAGGCCCCCAAGGAGATCCTTTTCCCGTTCAACGAGGGCTACGGCGCGTCTTCGGGCGCTCTTTCGGGCGGACTTACCGCCACGCTCAAAAATTACAACTGGAATGAGGACGGCCGCGGCGGCACCCCCGCGATCATGGGCGACGACCGCGGGGCCAACGGCTTCCTGATCGACTACGGCCCGGACTACGCGAACCTGAGCGAACTGTCCGTAGGCGTCTGGGTCAAGCCGAAGCCCGCCGACGGGCAGGTCAGCTCCTTGATGGCCTCGCAGTACGGCGGCGTCGACGGCGTCAGCTGGAGGGTCTTCAACGGGGAGATACTTTGGAATATCACCTGGGGCACGGCCGGCAACGGCTATGCCGACACCACGATCAACTTCCTCTCGTTCGGCTCGGACGGCTCCGACTGGGACAGCAACCTCTCCGTTCCCGCGGGCAAAAACCTGGCCGACGGCGGCTGGCACTATCTGGCCTTCTCGTTCAGCGAAACCGGGAAAACCGTCACCCTTTACGTGGACGGCGCGCCGGTGGGCTCCAAAACTTATGTGAGCACTTTCCCGGCCAATCTCCAGCAGGACCATTGGTTCGGCGGAAACGGTTATCAGGGCTGGGGATACACCGGCGTCATCGACGAGCTCTCGGTTTTCACGGCGGCTCTTGACGACGCGGCCCAGGCGGCCCTCTACAACAGGGCGCCGAACACGCAGACCGCCGCTCCGCCGAAAGACCCGGCCGACACGGACGAGGTCGGCGACAATATATATTATGTGGCCACAAACGGCAGCGACAGCAACCCCGGCACGGAAGCGGAGCCGTTTCTGACGATCCAGAAGGCCGCCGACGTGCTTCTGCCCGGCGAGACGGTCGTCATACGCGAGGGCGTGTATCAGGAGTCGGTGAGGCCAAAATACAACGGCACGCCAAGCAACCCGATCACGTACAAGGCCGCCGACGGCGAGAAAGTGACCGTCTCCGGCGCGGATAAAGTGCAAAACGGGTGGACGAAAGTGGACGGCGGCAACCCGGCGGGCGTACAGTACGACCCGGCGGGAAGCAACAACCTCTGGAAGGTCTCCGCCGACCTGCCGATGGGCAACTACCGCAACCAGGTCTTTGTGGACTACGGCAGCGGCTTCCGGGAAGTCCTGTCAGCCAGGTATCCGAACGTGACCCCCGGCAAGAACCCGTACTACGAGCCGAACTGGCTGTCGTACTGGTTCAGCGGCCTGTCTCTTGAATATCTGGTGGACGGCGTTTCCTACACCAGGACGCTCGACGAGATCGGCGGCAGCTACGGCGGCCACGCCTGCCCCGCCCCCGGCGGCTACGGCTACGGCAAGATCCTGGGCAAGCCGGAAGAGATCAACCAGCCCGCGGACACCTGGAAGGGCGCGTCCGTGATCGGCTTCGACAACCGCCACTGGCAGGTCTCCGGCGCGGAGGTCACCGCCTCCACGCCCTCCGTGGCCGTCAGCCCGAAGGACCCCGGCAGCAACTACAACGGCCCGTCCGCCGGCTGCTGGCTGACCCTGACGAACCTCAACTTCTACGAGCTCGGGCCCAAAGGCTACAGCGCGGGCTATTACGAATACTATCTCCAGAACGCCTTCGCCGCACTGGACGCGGAAAACGAATGGTGGTACGACGGAGGCGGCGGGACGCTCTGGCTCCAGCTGCCCACCGGCCAGGACCCGAACAGCCTGGACGTTTACTACAAGGCGCGGGCGACGGGCATGGATATGTCCGGCCGCAAGAACATCGTCATGGAGGGCGTGGACCTGCTGGGCTGCGGCTTTAGCATGGCCAACGCCGAAAACTGC
>JGI20166J26741_10880003_pt1 | contig 14859 bp, 9 predicted proteins | sample TergutCu122P5_FD_26741 | JGI IMG/M metagenome (IMG submission 26741)
ACGTGATATGGCAATCAAGTCCACGGATTATCTATGGTGAGGTAATCTGTGGGTGTAGTTGGTGGTGGTAATATAATCAGTGGTCATATCTGTGGTCGTCCATGGTGCGGTTGTAGTGTTCCGCGATAAAGCAGTATGAAACGTTACGTAGTACGAACGGGACTGAGGTTATTTCTTATAAGCCATAGTAGGAAAAGTGAAGTTTCTTGCATCGTTTTTGAATGTGTCTTTCAAACACACATGCAAAATACAATTGACATATACGTTAAATCATGATAAGCTCGTGGTAATGTGTGACTAATGAACCTTCACCTTTACCGATCTTTTCGTCATTCCGAACACGGACGATAAGCTTTCATTCGTCAAAGTTTCTTCTGCTATAAAATAGTGTCACAACTATAGAGTTAAAAGTTGAAATATGGATTCGGTCACATAATTGAAAATTCCATAGATTGAACCCCCTGCTCTTATTATTCAAGCATTGTATATCATTCTGAAGTAGCTGACATGCCAACTGATTTTAATCCTCTTAGCTGCTGTAATCTTAGTGTCACAAGACGAACATTCCAACCAAAACATGGGTATGCCCACCTTATATACGTAAAAATTTCTGTAGGTTTAACATATGTGGGTGTGTAAAGACAGATCCTGATATAAATTAGTGGCAGTTTTCATATTTTGTTCTAGTGGCAAGAGTAGTGTTGGAAATGTAGCAGTATGTAGCTATTGTTTCGTGTTACCAGGCATTTCCAACGACTGATATATTAATGTACGTTTCATTTATGTAACGACAAGAGTATGACGAATTCGTAAGTTTCGTAGAGTTCACATACAAAAGGGAGGCAATGTTATATCAGTTTCATGAAACGGTAGTGCAGCAACATGCTGTCGCCAGGTGGAAGGAATGGATTCCGCTCACGTCTCAGCAGGTAAGTGCTGTTCATTATTCTGTAATTTTGTAATTTTTGTGTTAATTCTGATTGATTTGTTTGGTATTTTAGATTCGTCTTCGAAATCTTATACAAATCATTGCGTACAATGTTTGTGTAAATGAGAAGCCCAACCCAGGTACGGGTACCAGTGGATCTAGAAATGTACAAAGAACGGATATGAAGAGCAAAACTTTGAAAGCAGAATTGTTGAAGGCGTCATTCTACTATACTCTTCACTTAACCACCATGTCAGCTCCATTCTACACCAGTGAAAAACTTGAGAGCCAAAACCCCAAGTGGGCAGAGATTGCTATGGGGGATCTCACATGCCATGTAAACACAGCAGTTAATGGTATGTAAGTTGGTGTGGTTAGACAGTTCAGACATGTTAATAATCATTCCTGTTACTGTGTAGGTTAATAATAACTAACTACTCGATGCAGAGTCTTCTTGAGAAGGTCCTCCTCACCCAGTTGAAGGATTCCACACGTATTACGGAATGTGAATATTCATTACCATGTTCACAAAATCCTCTCACTTGTCCCTGTCCTGAGCCAGCTGAATCAAGTCCATGCCCTGCCATTATTTTTATGTTAACCCTAGATGGATAAAGGATGATAGGTAAGCAGTTTGTAAATGTTCACCACCCACCTCCAGGTTTTCATTATTCAAGCAAGTTTTATTTGTATTTATATGTATAAAACCTTAAGACTTAGTGTTTTTCTGACTGTGCATCATGAATTGACTATACATTAATTACCAACTTGATGCACTGATTATTATTTATTCATAAAATACTATTCTCTACATGTTTCGAGCATCAAATGCTCATCTTCAGGAGGACATAGTTGTATACAAGCAGCATATGGTACCGTCACTATCTATAAGAGTCAGTCTATAACAGTCAGTTCTCATTCTAGCTGTGTATCGGCAGGCCACCAGGACTCTTATAGAGAGTGACGGTTCCATATGCTGCTTGTATATAACTATGTCCTGAAGATGAGCACTTGATGCTCGAAACATGTAGAGAATAGTATTTTATGAATAAATAATAATCAGTGCATCAAGTTGGTAATTAATGTATAGTCAAAACTTTAAGAGTAGAAATTCTTTTGCAATTCTGTCTCACTGAGGTATCATTCTTATAGTTATGGATACATACACCAGTTGACAGTTTGTTGAAAGCTAGCTGTACACAGTATTAGAAAAGGACGAAGTATAATCTTCGTACACAAACTGGCAACCTTTCATGATTTCAGAAAAGTGAATACTGTGGTGGCATCAGAATTTTCAGCAGTCTACCATGTGTACTCATGTGAATAAAAAGTTTCAGTTTAAAGTAGCATTAAGAGGATATTTAAATATGCACCCATTCTACTGTATTGATGCAGTCTTAATGTTGAAAGACTCATAATCTTATTACCTGTCATGTATAACAAGTTTAATGTATGATTTGAATATTTAATGTGAGCTTCATATTTCTGTATGATATGAGTTCAATTTATTTTTAATTCTTAAGTTTATTTCTCATTTTGTATTTTATGACTCATTCCACATCATATTGTCATTTTTACAAAATTTTGGATCCAAACTCTGCAATGTATGTGTGTATGAAATAATCACAAGGTATGTCGCTGCAGTTGATATTGCGGCTGTGGCCTTTTTTGGGCGGCAGTCAGTGCTTCTATTAGCAAGCTATCTTTCAAGAACATTTCAAATTCATGGTATGCTTATTCAATGGAACTGTGATGTGATAGTGTACTTCAGGGGTCATGTGAGAATGGATCAGTGTAATTGCTGCCTATGGAAACTTTCAACTATAGAAGGGAAATGTCATATTGTATTATATATGAATCCCATTGTAAAACAAAGAAATCAAGTTTCAAAATATATGGTAACACTATGCTGCCAAGAATTTAATTCTAACTGTGGCACATGAATATCAGAAGGTACACATTGGACCTGCATATAGTCACCACTGTCATTTAAGCATGTGTTCCACTGTATCACCAAGGCTTGTATCACCACATGGAAGAAATCATATATATATATAAACTTAAATCTCATCATTTTCAATATTTTTATATATATTTTAGGCACATTCAAAAAACTGCAAAAATTTGCTGTTAGCTTTGTCATGTCTGTCCACATGGAATAACTCAGCTGTCACTGGATAGATTTTCATGAAATTTGATATTTGAGTATTTCTTTAAAATCTGTTGAGAAAATCAAGTTTCAATACAATCAGATAAGAATAACGATTACTTTACATGAAGACCAGTACACATTTTTGATCATATTTTCTTCATTTTTTCCTAGACTGAGAAATGTTTCAGAGTAGATAAAATAAAACATATATTTTATGTTCAGTTACTTTTTTTAAAAAATCATTCTGTTTGTGAGATGTGGACAAATATTGTAGAGGTGGAAAAGCCACAGATGACAGTGTGGCGCATGTGCATATGATCATTTTTGCATGACATATTAACTGATTGATTTTGTAACAAAGTATGTGTTTTATGCATGATCTGAACTGAGTGTGTAAATGTAATTCAGGTTCATTTTTGTATGTACATGATTAAATGAGAAGCCTATTTCCATTACACATTTAACAATGGGTTAAAATTATATTTGTCATTTTTGTCTTACTTTTTTGCAATAAACTCTGCCACTCGCAATTTACACCATAATTTTTACTACCGTATGTATCCACTTCGTATGTATGTATGGAAAAAATATATTAGTATTTGTTTTAATCTAAGTGTCAGAGAACTTGTATTTGCAGGGATTGTGATCCGACTATGGTTGCATCGTGAAGGAGAACCAGATCATGTAGTCACAGTATGGGGTGTTTACTTCAGTGGTCTGGTGTATCTTGGTCCTAAGCTGTCATTGGATCCTGCTGTCTTGAACATTAATACTATTGTATTCCACATGCATGGTGGATATTTCACAGCATTCGAGTGCTTCAAGGAGGCCCCTCTGAAGATCAGGAACACCACTGTGACAGTGAATGCTGCAGAGGCACAGCCCAGCTACAATGTGAACCTCCTGCTCCGGTATTGTACCTGACAGACGTGTAATAAATGTGTTTTTGTGGTAATAAAAACATGAAATTATATTTTTAAAGTGTGTTGTTTAATGGCAATGTCAGATGCTGCAATTACATAGCATCAAAGACCGTTGAATGCGCGAGTATGGATAATTGGTGAATGATGCTGACAGGGGGATACCAGAGTACTTAAAGAAGAAGCTGTCTCAGTGCTGCTTTGACCAGTAATTGCCTGGGTTTGAAAACAGACCTCCAGGATGACAGGCCAGCAAATAACTGCCTGAGCCCTGACACAGCCCAGATGAAAGTATAATATAAACAGTAAAAGATAATGTAGTACATAATCTGTCATCTAATGAATTAAAGCTGCTGTGTTTTCACATGACTGCAGAACTGCAGTACAGGCTTACTCTGTACATCTCCCCCAGTTAACATTTTCCTGGTAGGATGTCAAGGCATAGAAAAAGTAACTGTAAACTGGATATTAAAAGAGGTTTATAATGATGCAAACTGGACTGAATTGGCTGTCCAAAGGTGGGCTTGTGTTTGAAAGTGAATAAATATCTACTGTATTAGTCCCTTTAACATTTATTGAAGGCAGTTTGTGATATGGTATATGTGGTGGGTTTCTACTCTTAACAAGCCTAATGTGGAGTATAATGAATATTCTTTATACATATTATCATAAACCTAATAGTACTAAACATGAACCCTCTCACCTATTTTAGGCTGCACACATTTCAACAGGCCATCAAGAAACAGATGTTAGCAGCACAGAATCTGCGAGAAAAGATTGCTGTTGGAGGCTTCACAGCTACTGAGTCACGGGAAAATGCTGTGCTGCGTCATCTGATCAACAAGAGCCGTCCAAAAGTGCCTGAACGACAGGAACTGTTACGTGTCAGGAAAGAGGTGGAGCTGGTCCGCTCTCGTGTTTCCATGCTGAGTCATGAGAAGTTAAGGAAACAAGCAGAACTGCAGGAGTTAGAAAAGATAAAGTCTGCCCTTGTAGAAACTAGTCAGGACAGAGGTACTCTAAGCAATTTTAAGTAACAGAATTTGCTTATATTATCAGTGGTGCTGTGTTGCGTTATATGGCTACCATGTTTATATTGCCATGATGGTGATTTACACGATGTGTTCCAAAGCAAAAGAAACACTAATGGTCCTAATCAGTCATTCCCAACTTCATTCTGCTAGGTCTGGAGCTGATGAACCGGTACCAGCACTTGCATAAAGACATGGAGCACCTGAAAGAATGGAAGAAGAACTTTGTGGACATGAGAGAGGCGTTGCTACTGACAACTGCCCAGTTGAATTTCCGCCAGAAACAGCTAATGTCAGAGCTCAACCTCATCTATCCAATTGTACAGGTAAATGCTTTCCTATGAAACAAACTGTAAGATACTGTCTCCCACCAACTGTTTCACCTAAAATATTCTTTTCATTGCCAGATGCCAAACAACAAGTACACCATCTGTGGAGTGCACCTGCCAAACTCTGAAGACTTTGCAGGTAATGATGAAGTTATGATCTCGGTGGCGCTGGGGTTTGTAGCACACCTGGTGCAGATGATCTCCATCTTTCTGCAGGTGCCACTCCGCTACCCAATAATTCACTTCGGATCTCGCAGCAAGATTGTGGACCATGTAGCAGAGAAGATCCCTGACAAAGATCGGGAGTGAGTCATGTGAAAATGTATTAGCCGTGCAGTCACTTTTGCATGCTCTCTCTGACCACTCTTTGGCCCTGTTCCAGGTTTCCACTGTTCTCTCGTGGTAAGGACAAACTGCAGTTCAACTATGGCGTATACCTGCTCAATAAGAACATTGCTCAGTTGCGCTGGTACTTCAACCTGCCCACACAAGATCTACGTGCTACACTGTCAAACCTCACTACCCTCCTCCACTTCAGGCCTGGTTCCAACATGTAAGTTATTTATGATTTTACACTACTGTTTTAAGTTCATATATATAAAAAAAAAAAAGGTAAAGGAGTCCCGTAACGGGCCCAGTGTGTTCCAGGAGGTTTAGGCTCCCAGATTTCATAACATTCGGCACATGAAGGTGGTGAGGTTGTCAGCCTCACGCACCGGCCGCCTTTACCCCCAGGAAATGTTCCTGATACTCATTTTCACTAGGGGCTGAGTTGACCCCAGGGCCATGGTACGGTCGGAAGGACCATGTCACTCAAAATTCCAGTGACACCACCAGGAATCGATCCCGGGACCATCCGACTAGTAATGCAGTGCCTTAACCACTACACCACCCCAGGCCCCTTTTAAGTACATATATATTTGGACAAATTACAACTAAATTATGTTTTCCAGGTTGGAGAGTCATCATCGTACACTCTCAGGTTCATCCCTTGACTTACGTAGTTCATCACAAAATGCAAGTCCAGTTGGGAGTCTTCAGATGGGAGGGTTCCAGAGACAGCTACCAGGAGGCACGACCAGACACTTTGAAAAGGGTCATAGAGTCTGCAAGTCAATGGGGAACTCAGAACTGGGCTACCAAACAAAAACTTGTGATCCAGAGGTGCAATCTGCGAAGGACTTCACAGCGGCTGTTGCTGTCCATACTGGAGTGGTGACAAGTCTCAGTTACTCGCTGGATAAAGGTTTAGATGAATATGAGGAGATCAAGAAAGCAGAAAACACATTACAGCATACAGAAGCAACCATTACAAATCAACAGAGAGCAACAGGGAACTTGGCTCATGTAGGGTCAGAACCCATTCTCACTCAAAACCTCAATAAGATGATGGTTATGGAGAGGGACCATGACACAGCCAGTTCTAGCGATGAAGCTCAAAAGTGCTTCTTGCAGAATTGGCAGGCTTATGGACCCGCTCCAGTCTGTTCTGATGAGGATACCGATATTCTCCACAATTCAACAGGAATATCAGAACAAAACTTCTCAAACATACATATGGGTATGAATGAATCTAGAGAACAAACCATCCAACAAAATGATTTTGATACATATGTGGTGCAAATGAGGCCTCAAGGTGAAGATGTGAATGGCTCTAGTCAGGACCACTCATTGCAAAGAAGTTGTATTCCACTACCTGCAGTGCATAATATTAACAGTGCTGAAGACAGTGTTTGTGTGAACCTTAAGAATGTTCACTGGAAATCAGACATCATGTCAACTGTTGACAAAGACAACATGCAGAATGGTAGCAGGGTGACTCATGAGAATGCCTGGGGTGTTGAGGAGTTGGCAGCGTTTTACTCAACACAGAATGAGTCTCCTGTTGGAGGACAGAAACTAAATTCTTTTCATACTTCCACATCACAAAATGTAACTGCAGTTAATTCGAGTCTAACTGCTGGTTTGAAAATTAACAAGAAGGTGGGACCTAAGGAAGACAGCACATTTTCAGATGCTTATAAGGCCCCAGGTGATCCTGTACTGAGGGAGGAATGTAGTGAAGCCGTGGGAATGAAACAGCTGTCCTGTACGGATAACAGTGAGCTGGAGAAGCTGGTAGGCTTGGGAGACATTCTTGAGGGCTCAATAGTGGACAGTGTTTTGACAAGAAGGACAGAGGCTTTAGCTAGTAGAACAGCAAGCTTCAACTTGGTGAGGACAAGACATAGCAGCTCCCTTGAGGATGCCCCATCGTGATTCACAATCTGTCACTGTTCTGAGTGGACCAATTGGAGACACATTTTATAAGTTCACTGTATATGCTGCTAAGATTCACAACATAATAAACAAATTCAACATGCACGTTAGTGATCCTTCATAATCTCATGCTGGATGGACTGCTTCACAGGCTTAGGATGTCCTGTACCCCCATTTATTTTCCTTGTTATAGTGTTGTTCATATGTTATACACAAGTGGGTGGAAAGAACCATTTCACTGAAAACCCAAATGACTGCCTGGGTTTGACCACCTGAAACTGTATCATCATAAGCTTCACTCACACACAGTAAAATCTCTATTATGGTTTTGTGTGTCATGCACACACAGTACATTAAATGTCTCTGTTTAATCCACGTAAACCACGGGTCTCCAGTGTGTGGCCCACAAGGTTGTACTATGTGGTCTGCAGGCACATTTGTAATTTATGTTTATACTATAAAAATTACACACTGATTTAGGTGATTGAGCATATCACTTGCTATTTTACCACCTGTGGCCCTGAGAACCAGCCCAAAATAATGGGCGTGGCCCTCTGCCATAAAAAGGTCGGGCACCCATACTTAACTAACATTTAGTAAAATACATTCTTGAAGATCAACAGTAATGTAACAGCAAATTACACAATCCCATCCCATTTCACTCTTCACCACTGTAAGAACCTCAAATTTTACAATAACTGTGTTCTTCTGCAGACCTGAATAATGTTAAATAACATTTTACACACGTAACTATTTCAAAAATTACTGTTCCATTTTAAAGGTTCAGATATAAAAAGTGTTACCATTTCAATTGTTGCTGCAGTCCTTTTCAGATAGAAACTGCCGTTCAAGATGTTCAGGCTGAATGTATCAATTTATGACTGATATAAGCAATGAACATAGCATTTCCATGTCTAGTTTTTAACACACATGCTTGTTTCTTTTCCCATTCCATGTGTCCCCAAAGGAGGGTTCACAAATCAAAAAGCAGAATAAATAACTGAATTCTCTGCAAAAAATTCAATGCTAGATAAGTTTTTCTGTTATGTAAACATAATAACAACAGAAAATGTGTTTAGATGTGTCTCTAAAAGAAGCCTAGCAGTCAACATTGTCTCTCTTGTCAATGTGGCATAGCAGGATCTTCCATCCTTCTAAAAAGTAAACCCAAGATTGTAATAAAAAAATTCTACCTGCTGTGTATGGATGTACACAATGAATAGAAGGCTAGGTGGGCTGGACTTCTTGCAGAAAAATCCCTAGCCCTTTCCATGTGTGGAACCCCTGATTGTCCAGCCCATAGCCTAGTAGTGTTCTTTTTATCTCGGGAGCCCTCTCCACTTCTAGCAGTATCCTCCAAACTAAGCTAGAAGTTGTACATATACCAAAATGTAGGCCAAGGCATAAGAATTACCACACAGCACAGTCACATAGGTCGTCCACCATCACAGGCTCATACTGAACTTCACACAACATCCACAGTGCTGGACAGGTGGCAGTTATGGGTTCAGAGATGAGGTAATGTAACAATGAAGAAAATATATTTAACAAGAAACTCAACTTGTACTCTTTAGCTCATACTGTTTGGATCATATAACAAGTTAGAACATGAATACACAGGACAATCATTATTAGTACAGTTGTTCCTCTACAAATCCTAGCAACAGTGCTACAACTGATTCAGAGCTCCTGTTATGCAGGTCTAGTGCAGTTCTTAGGATATCAGCAGAACACGAATACAGAATATAGATTTCCACTGCTGGCACAAATAATCCACATTATACAAAGTCTAATTTTATTTTCCTTATTTGTGTGTCAGTGAATCACACAAACTGTGCATATGGACAGCAGGAAAGCCAGCACTCAGCATAAGAACACATTTGTCATCACTCATACACACAGAAACAGAACTTGGTCTTCATATAAAATGGTTGCTAAAGTTGTCCTATCCAACAAAAATTGCCATGCCTTGAAATTTTTTTTCAGAAAACTCTGCAATATCAAATTCCATGATGATTCATTCAGCAGCTCTAAACTCAAGTGCATACAAATGGTCAATGGCACAGTTTTATTTTAACAGGCTCTCCACAGGAATGCATGCATGCCGAAACAAAATGGGATATATATGGATAATGTAACATCAAAGACACTCTAGATCAGTTGTAAGCAAAATCAGAATATGCTGACAAATTTTAGTAAAACAACCTGATACAGAATTTCATAAAAATCTGTTTGATGGGGGTAGAGGTGTTCCATGCAAACCAATGAACAAAACAGCTAAGAACCACTTTTCATGATTGCTGTGCAAATGCAACTGAAAAACTTAGAATTTTCACTGAACGCTAGTACAGAGGCTGACGAAGCAAAAGCAGAGATAACAAAGTATATATAAATGAGATGTGCCAAAATGCAGGATAAAATAATGCAGTATAAAGATAGGTAATAAATGCTTTAAAAATATGGCAAAGGTTGGATGTTTGGAAAAATAAGAAATCTAAATTCCACTTATGAAGAATTTAAGGGCAGATTTAACCTGGCAAATTCTTGCTTCCATCCACTTCAAAGTGCATCTTCCCATCCACCTAATTAATACGGATTAAGAAGTTCTGTGATTGGCAGTGGAGGTGAATGTAAGTCTTCAGTATTCAGGATAGAAAAAAGAATGAAAGTGTTTGACACTAGGGTGCTGAGAAGCATTTTGGACTTACAGAGGCTAGAGTGATAGGAGAATGAAGAAAACTGCAAACTAAGCATCATCATAATTTATGTCCTTTACCAAATTGTAAAAGTCAGATTATATCAATGAAGATGAGACACAGCATACAGCATGAATATAAAGGTGGGCAATTCATATAATGCCTTGGTCAGAAAACCCCAACCATGAAGACACCAGTTGGTGATCCCAGGCACAGACCAGAGGACTAGTAGAATGCATCTTTAAGAAAAGTGGTGGTAGCATGTGAAATAGATAAGATCTGGCTCCAAGGGACTAGCGACAGCCTTTTATAAATATTGAAATGCACCTTAGAGTTCCACAAGAGAGACAAAATTTTTTTGGCTTGGTGAAATGATTATTTTTCTCAAGGATACTGTGGCATGGATTTAGTAGCTAGGTGGTGAAATGCATTACTTGAAAAACCATGGTTCATTTGTGATCAAACAAGTGTTTCAAAAGACTGACTTTTTTATATAATAATAATGTTCTTGCACATGCTGCTCTTTTGAACACATCAGCACACATTTTATTACAGAAGTTTCCCATTTTATGTTCTTTCACAGTTCTTACAATTTCCATCAGGCCTGGAAGCACGTGTCACGAAGCCTTGTCCTTTCACGACATACTGCAACATATGAAACATATGTCAGCCAGGAAATTCCACCTTCAAACAATTACAAGAAAAATGACAATTTCATCTCACCTTTCAATGAGGGATGCCCGCATGGTGGTTGCTATAGCAGAAGGTTGGATCTCATTCAACTTGAAGACACTCTCTATTACAGACAGTTCTGTTGATGTTGTGTCCATGCCACAGAAGGAGCACCAGTCATTCACCACCATGCCTGCAGCAATCACTTCAGAGCCCCGATTAACAGTGCCTGCCTATAACACACACTGTAACACTTTAACATTGTGTGTGGCTTCATACCCCCCACACAGATATATAACACACCAACTTAAGCCTTTTACTCACCAGTGTAATATATTATGGCACATGCATTGCAATTATATAAACATTCTGCCAATCTTAACAATAAACATTAACTTTAAAATTCTACAGTTAACCTTTAATAGTGTTAATACTGGTACATGCACACGCAACACTGTTAAATACACCAAAATAAACATGCCAAGGTCCATTAACACATTGCCATCAGGGCACACACAAACATATGATTGCTATGCTTACTACTATACTTAACCTATAAAGGCCAAATGTTAGATACATCTAACGCAGCCTGCACTCCCCAGTGGCCGAATGTTAGATATATCTAACGTCGTGCATGCATGAACATTTTCAATGCTCACGGTGTTCACTTGAGCAAGAAACCCAAACAAACCCACTGTGGGTCCCACAACAAGGCCTGGTATTCGTCAGGAGCAATGATGTCATTTATGGCGGTCCAGGTTTCGATATTATTTATGTGCACACTTGACCTTTGGGGATAAGCTGAGGGAGTAACAGGCACGACACAGTAGACCATTGTTTGAGGCTGAAACGCAGAACCTAGCTTTAGTTAGTCTTCTGGCGGCTTTCGTAGGAGTGTGGCACATCTTGATATTGTTTTGTAGTGGCGGACTGGCATATACGTGTCAGTGGCAGGTTGGTTATAAACCACAATCCACAATTTTTCACAACATTTATTGTGAAATCTGCAAGTGTTACGTTTCACGGTCGTGTCTGATGTTACGTTATCAGCGGCGAATTGGTACATATTGCATAAATTCACTGGTGATACGTAAGGGAAGTACCCCTTCCTCATTGGTATTGATATTTTTCCTCAGTGTTTACCGACAGTTTCATCTGCGTTACTTTCCCGTTGAAGAATTATTTAGACTTTAGACACGTGGTGCATTATCAGTAATGGTCGCTTATTTGATTTGAACAACATATTTTGTGAACTGTACAATCCAATAGAAAATCTTGCTGTGGAAGAATTGACTGTGTTGTACAAAGGAAGAGTAGTCTTTCAGCAATATATTCCAAAGAAACATAAAAGATTTGGTACCAAAATTTACAAACTTTGCTACTCTGTGAGCTACACTTATATGAGCGTGTATTTAGGCAAGCAATGGCAGCATGCCACAGCTCAAATAACAGCAATGCACAGAATGGTGCTGCAATTTATTTGAAGAGTTGAGGGACTGGGCCACAAAACTTTCATGGACAATTATTTCACCTTGCCTGCTCTGTTTGATCTGTTCCAACGAAAAATCAATGCATGCAGAACTGTTTGCCATGACAGGCGTGGAATGCCACGAGATATTGGACCAAAATATCTAAAAATGAAAAGGGGGGACATAGCGACACAAATCAGGGGAACCCTAAGGGCTGTTCGCTGTGAACACATGCTGTATGTGTACATTCTGACAAACATGCACGCCCCCCCTGTTGATGGAAATTTCACCTAAGAATCTGGCCAGGCTATCAAACCTCGTGTTGTAGAAGACTACAATGCACACATGGGGTTTGTGGACAAGTCAGACAGAATGGTCAACAGCTATGGAATTGCCCGCAGAACATGCAAGTGGACCAAGAAACTGCTTTTTTCACCTAACAGACATGACCATTCTAAACACATTTCTTATACACAAGTCATGTGGTGACAAAATGACGCACAAAAATTTCTGTGAAATTCTTGTTTGCGAAATGATTATCCATTTGCAAGAGGAAAATGTGCCTGCTAGTGGCATTTCAAGGGGGAGACCAAGTCTAACGGCAAAATGACGCACAAAAATTTGTGTGAAATTCTTGTTTGCGAATTGATTATCCATTTGCAAGAGGAAAATGTGCCTATTAGTGGCATTTCAAGGGGGAGACCAAGTCTAACTGCGTCCCTGCTCAGTCGACTGGAAGTAAAGCATTCACAGCATTGGCCTTCCCAAGGAAAACGACAGTGGTGATGTGTGTGTTCGCTGCACAAGCAAACATGGAGCACGCTGTATTTCTGCTGGAAGTGTGACGTTGGTCTGTGTGAAGTGAACTGCTTCGAGAAATGACATACACGTGTGATCTTGAGTCACTAGACGACACAAAGAGTAGAACCGACTGTGATGGTGCGAGGCAAATTATATCATTGTACAGCGCAGACAGAAAACATTTGCCGTGTAAATATGTGTTGTATACTCGTATGTACGTAACATCACACATGCCAGCAGTGTAAATCATGGGGTAAGAACATAAAAAATTCACAGACATGTCATAAAATATGTCATACAAAATAACTTTTGAATCTATCATAAAGTTTCATAAGAACGATTTATTGCTAAAACTCGACACTTCGTCTACTAATGCAGAATTTTATTCTCTTTCGAACAGTTTTTGTTTCATAATTTTATGTTATATAGAGCAGAAAATATATCTGTTTTTGTGGAGGTCTGCAATTTCAAGACTTAAATGCCCAAAAAATTCCAGCCACCAGTGAACTACTGGCTTTTAAAAGTCAGTACTTTAAAGGTTAATGTACATGCATGTCAGCTGTTCCATCTCACTTATTGTGTCAATGTTATCAGCATCTTGAAGCAGGATATTTGGGTCTCAAGTTACAAACACAAAGACCCCTTCCAACTCCACATTCTTAGAACCCTACAACTGCCAAAAAGCAACCACAAATTCAGATACCTTCTCTATTTTCTTTTGTCACTTACTTCAGTAGAAATCATGGATTTGTGCAGGAGCATCAAGAAAGACGATATTTTATGTGAGTTACATGCAGTTTTGAGAAATACCACTAAATTAGAAACTGCAAAACTCCCTACATGCATTTTCTTCAGTACTGGGTTCAGGGGTATCATCGATAGAGTCAAATAGTAACTAAGATTGTAACATAGTGTTGAAAATTGAGATGTGTAAAATGTCTGGACGGGGTGTACTTAATTAACCTTTAAAGGCCGAATGTTATATATATCTAATGCAGCCTGCACTCCCCAGTGGCCGAATGTTAGATATATCTAATGCCGTGCATGCATGAAGTTTTTCAGTGCTCACAGTGTTTCCTTGAGCAAGAAAACCAAACAAACCCACTGTGGGCCCCACAACAAGGCCTGGTATTCGTCAGGAGATATGATGTCATTTATGGCGATCTGGGTTAAGATAGTATTTATGTGCACACTTGACCTTCGGGGATCAGCTGAGGGAGTGAAAGGCCCGACACAGTAGACCATTGTTTGAGGGTGAAACGTAGAAACTCGATGACATAGAGCTCTACGTAATCTTCTGGCAGCTTCCGTAGAAGTGTGGCCCCGTCTTTATATTGTTTTGTAGTGGCGGACTGGCATATACGTGACAGTGGCAGATTGGTTATAAACCTCTATCCACAGTTTTTCACAACATTTATTGTCAAAGCTGCAAGTGTTAGGTTTCACGGTCATGTCTGATGTTACATTATCAGTGGCGAACTGGTATACATTGCATAAATTCTCTGGCGATTTGTAAGGGAAGTACCCCATTCCTCGCTGGTATTGATATTTTTCCTCAGTGTTTACCGACAGAGTTTCATCTGCATTACTTTCCCGTTGAAG
>JGI20166J26741_10881114_pt1 | contig 14859 bp, 9 predicted proteins | sample TergutCu122P5_FD_26741 | JGI IMG/M metagenome (IMG submission 26741)
TACCACGTGCTTTACATCGCAGGCGGCATCATTCTACGATGAAGGGATACAAAAACTGGTGCAACGCTATGACAAGTGCCTCAACAATGGTGGTAACTATATCAAAAAGTAGCGTATGGTGTGTACATCAAACGGCAATATACATGGTTTGTAATATATTCTTGTTTTTTTTCTTAATAGCCCATTGGAACTTACTTTCTGGATAACCTACGTACACCCAACAGATAGTGGCAGGGTGAAGCACGAGACACAGGTTGTGTGTGAAACAACAGAAATACTGATTTGGGGGTAACTTTACAACATACTTTCCCTCCACCCTCAAATTGAAGGAAAATAAAAAACAGAATGAATCATAGAAAACTATTACTCATTCAAATAATCTTGAGTGGACGGAAGGATTACTCAACTATCTGGAACAAATGACACTATTTTACAACGAAGTGGTGTTACTCAGACTCAGGACCACCATAACAAATCAAGAACATATTAAATAAACTCCGAATAAAATTACACATTCATGCAATTTTGCATTACTGAGGATAACTAATTTACACTTAACTTTAGCAAAAATCATTTGTGTCTTACCTTGCAAGTTGTCCAGCATATAGGTGAGAAGTTTGTGGGTACCATTGGGTTCACCATACAACGTCAGGATCTCCTTTGTAAGTGGATTCCCTTGCAGACCCAATACGTGGAGTTGGAACAACTTTCCCAGTTCGTATGGGAGAACACGAAGATGGTTGTTGTTCAAATGCAGTTCCCTGTAAACAAAATTACAAAAAGCTGAGATCCGAGATTATCACAGTTGTACATATAAAGATAAATGAGTGGAATGTGATGCTGTTTAGTCTGGCAGATAGGTACAGACAAGTCAGAGGATACTGCTGCTTCTGTCATTTGGGTTGAAAATACTTTACGGTTTTAACTCACTTTATTCATATAGTTGCATATGGTTCTATAAATAAATGTGTTCATGTAAACTGGTGTGTAAAAGTTTTGTCTGGCTCTTGGCCCAAAAAAATAATAAAATAACAAAACTTACAAGGAATCACCCGTCATATTAGTGGTTGTTAGTCACTGGGGAGTTCATGAGTACAAAATAAAAGAACAAGTATAGTTGTTTTTACATTGGTAAGTTGTGTAAATGCCAATCATGGACCTTGTTCAGGTTGCAAAAGATTTGAGGTTTCCACAGTAATACAGTTGAGATATTCAGGTCCACGGGGTTAGTGTCATTATTTACTGATACTGAGAAATGTTTATGCAATACCTGTGAGGTAAACATTAGTCCTGTTTTAAGACCATAAAGTCTAAACCGTCATATATTGAGAATTAATATTCAATGGTCTCAATAAGTCTAACTCATTAATCTTCCAAACATAGAAATTAATATTGACTTCTTGTGAATTCTGAACTACGGATTTTATTATTACATTGCTCTGCAGCTGAGGCCAACATGTAAAGCAGCAAAATAACAACACTGGAGCTCAGGCTGTTAAATGTGTTTATTACAGGCAAGTTACATCTGTTGCTTTTGAAATATAAAACTTGGAAGAACAAAATTCTTAACTGAATACTGACATTTATTTCACATTTTACATGAAACTCTTGTTAGATATTATGCATGTCAATAAAACTGTCATTAAATTAACAATTTTTATGTCTCATTCTAAGAACAAACAACTAATAGAGAAGTTTCCCAGTTACCTGAAGGTTTAGCAATGATGTAAAAACAGGAAAAATATGCTATGTCATCAGAGATGTGAGGACATTACATGCAGTACTTAGGAAGGGTATGGGATAAGGAACATACATACGAGCCTGAATAATTCTGGTGCTGCAACAAAAGCCATAAAAAATCAGTCAGAAGAACAGTTTTAATTGGTTAGAAAAGTACATACTTCCAAAAAAACATATACAACACAGTCAAAACTTAGTTATACCTACTTAGTATTCAGTTTTTATGCAGGGTTTAATGTGACAGCAAGAGCAAAATGTAAACATTAAGTTGTACTTTAAACCATATCAAACATTTCCACAAGACTTCATATCTACAGTCATGTTTTTTAAAAACAATTTAAATAATGCATCAATCTGTCTCCTTTCACTCAAAGAATAAAACTTCTTACTGTCTTTGTACACAAAACAAGATCAACTGTTGGACCTTTTCTTCACATACAGACCACAGCTGTACCTCTAACTTCAGAAAAACAACCTTAGCTTGCATTCAGATACACCTCGCAACAGCTGGGACAATGCGAGTGTCTGGCCAGGACACTAAACAAAACATGTCTTGCCCACAAAACTGTATACACCAACACATAAGTAAAGCAATTTGCACAGCCCTCTTTAAGGCAGAAGAAAACTAATCAGTCCTCTAAAATTTACATACATTATCCCAAAAGTTAACTACCAGAGTATAAAAGTCACCAGCAGTACATTATGATAACGTGGCGAAACCTTTAGTAAGTGCACCCACATAATGCCAGCTTGGAACCTAAAATGTGTTCAGATTTTTGCATCATGAATTTAACAATATTCACAAGACAAGTGTTCACATCTAATCATTTATTAGGAGCCCTTGATTATAATCATCAAACAAATCACTGTAATAAACAGTTCAATTGGTATGGGTGTCAAAATCTGATTTTATACCTAAACATCAAAATACTCCCTTTTCCAAAGAGTAAGAAATCAACACCTTTACCTGAGGTAGATGAGTTCTCCGAGCTCAGCTGGCAGGCTACGCAGCTTGTTACTGGACAAGTCAAGGGTTCGTAAGTTGACCAACCTCGAGATGTCTGGCGGGATTCGTGAAAGGCAGTTGTCATTCAGGTACAAAGATGTCAGGTGTGTAAGATGCCACAGATTTGGGCTTAAGTTTCTGATAGTCCCTGGAGAACACAAGATAACCACATGAGGAACATTGTTTTAAGACACAGATTAATGCACACCATCTTAAGGCTAGGTTTCCTGTGGCATGTGAACAGTCCTGTACTGTGTTTTTTATGACCAAGAGACATGTGTCATGGAATGAAACAGTCTGTCAGCAGCACAAAACATCGGTGCTACTAAAAAACAATGAACAGCCCTGGGATATTATTATGAAGAGAAACCGTTTACCATACACTTTGACACTTATAAGTACACAACACCCTCCTACAGCAAAACAATATATAAATATTAACAATGAAGGAAACATGGATACTTAAGATAGACTATCTATGCATAGTGTAAAGATTCAGAGAGGAATATGAGGGCCTTTATGATGATCCAAGAAGTGGGCAGCCATCAACTGCCTGAAATCTGGAAACAGTTACAGAAGTTTGTAAGCTGGTGACCAAAAATGGTTCAATACCCTACAACTGATGGAGGATGAAGAGCACATGAACCAGAAGTTGATTCATCAGATTCATCACGAAGATTTGGGAAAGAGAAAGATTTGCAGAAAGTCTGTTACACACAATCTTGCAGACAAGCAAAAAAACCGCCAAGTCACAACCTGCAAAACTTAATCCAGACCTATCTGACTAGTCCACACTTCCTCAATTGCACTGTTACTGAAGATGCATCTTGTATGTGTCAGTTTGCGCCTAATACAAAACATCAGGCTATAGAGTGGGAAACAAAACCATCACCAAGGTGCAAAAGTTACACCTGCAAAAATTGAGGATATAAACAGAACGTGCCTCCGAGATCTTGAACATCAGATTTCCTTATCACTGTACGCGTTTATATCTGTTTTTCACAGAACAGTCTGCTCTATACTGTCATTTCTGTTACACGATGTAAAACATATCAAGCTCCAACTGTTATGACTAATTTTACATAGTGTTTTATATGTAATTATTTGATGTGTATACTCCTTGATGATGATCCTACAGGGACTGAAACATGCAGAGGTTTTTAACTTATAATTTTTTTAATGTAGTGGAATTGTGAGAGACAGGCTGTACGTTTGGTTGGCCTTTGTAATAGTTTATAGTATACATAACACAGACCATGTTAAGAGAATTTTTATATAGCATTTCAAAGCATGGTAAGAGAAAACTTTTGTATGAAGGATATCTGTTTCAAAAAAACAAATGTAAATTTATGTTCTTTTTATATAGGGTACAACTTTTTGCATGAGGATGACCTCTCAGGTTGAAACATGTAGCATATTGTACAAACTGATATCAAATTTATAACGGAAATACGGTTTTGTTGACTGAATTATTCTTTGATACATTAACATTATTATGAAATTTTATTCAGCTTCCCTCTTAGGCTTACACATTACCTCCAGCATCTGGTTCTTGAACACCCTCAAACTGTATTTTTCACCTCAATGTATCAAATCATGTTTCAGATCCACACAAAACAGGCAACATTATTGTTTTAATACCTTAATCACTGTATTTTTAGACAGCAGATGGGAAGACAGAGATGCTGAACTGAATGGTAGGAAGAGTTACCCAACTTTAGATTGCTCTTAACTTCATTATGAATTAAAGTCTCAGCTGCTAAAGTCATTCCCAGGTACCTAAACTTGGTCACATTTTCAAGTAATGTATTAGCTACCCTACATTATGGCTTAGTCCTGCATTCTGCTGATTTACTTCTATCATACCTTCCACACTTGCAACTAACAGAGCTTCCGTTTGTTTTTACTGTACCAGGTTGTTTCAAATGGTACAACAAGAACCTTTATTGGTCCAAAATTCTTTATATCTCTGACCTGCTCACAACATGTTTTGACCTATCTTAGACATCTTCAGGTAAGAACTATCAAAAAGTAAAGGTAGTCAATAAATGTTATTTTGTATTAATACTTTTTCTGGTTTTATGTTGCTAGTACATTTGGAGTACTGGAGATTATGTTTATAACAGTTTCTGGCATTCACATGTGTGTCTCATTGGTGCATGAACATTTATGTTCAGGGTTTTTCTGTATACATCAATTCTATCAGTTGTATTAACGGTATTAAATTAATCGTTTTAATGTACTGCAATTCGGTTATGATTTACCTACATTTTTGTTGTGATGTGAGTGTTGTGCTATGAAGCAGTATGATGAAAGTAGGTTCAAGTACTAATGGCTCAGGTCCCTAACATCATTACCCCCATATGCATTCAATAACTGACAGAAGTGATTCGTCCACCTATTCAATACACTGTGGGACACATCAATTTTGTTATCCCCAATCATCTTACTTCTAGACTGGTACACCTTCTGATATTAATTTACGACATTATACAAGTCCTGTCCTTCCTGTTAGTTTCAACCTCAATAGATTTGTGTCTTCCAGATATTACTATGATTTTCTGTTCACAAGATGCCTGCCAGTTTCATGTTTACATACTTCAGATTATCTACATGAACTTGGCTCTGATCCAATGATCACTGCACACCTTTGATCTAAAAAATTTGTAACATTCTTCAGCAAACCATGGTGTATGCTGCTTCAATGCACAATAACCCAGACATTCTATGCCTGAAATTTGCAAATATCCTCTAATACTTTCTCAAGCCATATGTACGTCCGAATTGTCATCAAAGTTCTACAAAGCTGACACTGTAACTGGATGCTGTTCTTTAACTTCCACACTACTCATCTTCCCTGAGGATTAGCTCACCATATCAAACTTTTACACTGTTTGCTTTCTCAGTCTCTCCCTAACTTTTACAATCACTAGATTATGATCAATATTACAGCCAGCCCGTCATGTGCACCTATATGTTATCTCCTGTCTATCAAGATATGATCAACCTGACCTTGTATCTTCCCATCAGGTGAAGTCCAAGAGTATTTATAAATGTGTTCATATGGGAACATGTCTCTTGACAATAAGATCTGTGAATATAGCAAAGTTCACTTCCCTGCCATCATTATCAGTACCACTTTCATCAAAACAATCATTCTCAAATGTCAGTCCAAACTGTTGAATGTCATATGTCTTCTCACACTATAACTAAACGAGTGAAACACAATGAAGATAATCCAGTTTCAAAGACTGATACCAGAAAAAATGAATAAAAAATCCCCTTTACCTGTTATCTCCAATTCCGGCCAATTAGATTTCTTTCCAGCAGCTGCATCCTCACTTGACATGATGGTGTGAGCGCGACGCGGGTTGGTATTTTCATACTTATCCTTGTGAGTGCGTGACATGCTAAAACCTGCAAGAGTATAAGAAAATCGTAAAGTACAGCAATACATACCATGAACTTAAAATCAGTACAGAGAGATAAAACCCTGCCAGAAAAAAACAACAGTGGGTACTCTGGCTACATTAGCACATAACAAAAAACTTCATTCATTGGTACAAACAAATAAACAGGCTTCAGATAATTCCTTATTTTCCATAGGTGGCATCAGTAAATATCCTGTGAAACAACCACTACAAACAATAAATTGTTGCTCATGTTACTGCACTCTTGGAATTTGTGATATCATATGGCGCACCCAAGGTTACAGAGCATGTCACGGTATGGACCTTGTTTCCAACAGTGCCACCCATGCAAAGTAACATACTGTAATCCATCTCTGTTTTGTCACCAAGATTTGTTAGGTACTTTCATTTCTTCCAGAATAAACTACTGAAATAAACCCATAGTATTTTTTTTCAACAAATTTGTAAACTTTTATTTAATTATGATGGTGGTGGTAGTGGTGAGATACCACATTATCAGTATAATAAACTCCAAACACTGATTTAAAGTAACTCATTACGTATCTGTCACATACAACTATTTATCCTTATTTAAATATAGCTACATATTTGGTTGCCTAATGACAGTCTTTGCAGACCGAAACATGTAGCTATATTTAAATAAAGATGGATGGTTATGTTTGACGGATACACAGCACGTTACTTTGAATGTCTTATAAACACAGGGATGTCCTCCATTAATCCATACACTGATAGCAATTTTTTACTTATAATTCCAATTCTATTAAGACTATTAACAATTTTATTTATGCAGTTTCATTGTGGCAATAGAAAGTGTGTGTTACTAGAAATGGCACAAAAAGGTAAGTGAGCTACTTACATGACAGAATGATGAACTGTTTTGAGTATGCATCACTAAATTATAGGTAAGGAACTCCCCAAAATATAAACCAGACTGCAAGCAAATTGTTGTTCCTATACACATTTGGAGAGCTTGAATTTTTACTGATGCAAAGAACAGGACTGGAAAAGTCTAACCCATACCAGGGAACAAAGATTTTTCCCCATGGATTCTTTGAATCTTGGCATTCTACATGCTCCTAGCTGTTATTAACAGCTCTGATGAACAGTAACAGTATACCTTTAAAAAGGAATACTTCCATAATGAACCATATTGAGCTCTAACTTTTAGTAAAAACCTAAACATCAAAATTCCTGAAATACCCATCAAGCAAATATCCAACTAGGTAAATAATTACAGCCAAAGTCATACCACACAGATCAGACTGGAAGCTGGCACCTTAATTTATTTTGTTCTAACATTTGTCCTTCATCAGACAGCATGGCATCTCAACATCAGACACTGAATGACAAAGGAAAAATTGCAAACAAAAACATATTTCTTAATCCTATCCAGAGCTTATGCATATGCAAACAGAGACAGAAACTAGAAAACATTAGTCTGACATTTGAGGTTCTCAGAGCATATAGATTGTTTGACAATAAAGAAAAAGACACTTCAGTCCCTCAAAATGTCCATAACTATCTACCAGTCAGCATAGAACAACATCCCAGAAGACTTTATTCTTCAAATATGCCATCTCTCTGAATTTACTCTTGGTTTATTTAATGACACTGTAGCATCTGGTTCTACAAATAATAAATAATTACAACCAAGGCAGAAAATGACATATACCTCGTACAACGCAACAACATCCACTTCAACATGCTCAAAAGTAAATGTATGTACTCAGCACACTCACTACAAGCACCTGAAACATAATTCGCTTCCTTCATTCTTAGAACTCTCTCTCTTTCACATCATCACTAATATAAGCAAGATATAAAATAACTTTTACATATTCCATAAATGTAAGCAGTGTCAGATGTAACCTACCACTAAAATACCAACATACCAGCCAGACATTGATATAACTAACTTAAAGTGAAATTTCTCCGTGAAGTACATCAATAGACAAACCACCAAATTCTGTGCCATAAGAGCACGATGTTCGGTATTAACTGCTCAAATTAACTCAGAACTGTAAGTAAACAAATGAATGTGAAGCAGTCATAATTACAACACGATGCCGTATAAACATCCAAGTTAAGTGATAAAAGAAAATTTACAAAGAATACAAGAAATGGGAAGAATATGTGGCGTTCAGGCAAACAAACACCTGTATTTCGTAGTAGCTGATCATCTTGGAGTCTTAATACACACATGACTTACAAAATAAACTTAATACCGACACTAATTTTACCATGTGTTAACATGTAATTTGTAATACAAGTATTTGCACCCTCTTCACACTCTCGCTTCCAGAAGAATGTACCTGTTACAAAAGCATAGGCTTAACACGAAATGTATTATTCCTCTTTTAGATGAATGAACATGGGGGCTCCCTTCAAATTAAACAGCCTCAACGTGATTAATGGTTGATTTTTGATCATAAAGCTGTAATAAAGTGCGAAAAAACATACATTTTATTGAGGACAGATGGCTACTCTCATGTCACCCCCTTGTAGCCCCTTCTCTACATACAACCTTTCATTCATTTCGGTTGTACTTTCCGCACCGCTTCTGCACACGAAGATATTTCCACATAATAATACTAACACGCACCTTCATCTACCTCTAAGCACGCACCAAACGAATTATCGTGGTAAAATATTTATGGTATTTTGTAGTAAACAAAACTATATTGACACACACAGATCCGCCATTAGTACTCAGGAAATCGGAAATTGTTCTGCTGTGGGATTGGTTGTTGTTAACGACCGCCACCACGACCGATACCGAATGAACACGATACATGTAGCTAAGATGGCTGGTGTTTTTGGAGGTTAGTAGGTAGAATGTTTTAATTTGAAATATATGCAGAGAGGTCGTTCAGGACGAGAATATTGACACTTTGGGCTAAGTAAGAGTATACAATCATCCATTTGTTATCATATGGACAAATAACTCAGCTTTATGCAAAATATGAGTGTTAGTGTGTTGGTTGAGGACCGTTTGTCATAGGTTAGACGTGCTGCCAATTCTGCATATCGTTTATATTTACACTGTTTGATTCTTTATTTTGGGTGCGGTGTAAATACTTCAGGTTTCGATGGGTGTTACTCTCCACTTGTCATTAAAGTTTACTATTGTGTTTCGTTCACGAAGAAGGTACAGATTACGGTCCGCCTACCGGCCAGTGCTGTTAACTTAAGCCGGGTGGAGTATCTGTGTAGGATAAAAAACCGCACGTGAATGTGGTGTGGTGGAGTACCCGTATCCTAAACAGCACTTCAGTAACTTTCAGGTGCGACATCCCCGTTGTGTTGTATAGAATCACAAATTATTTATGTAAAATATAGTCAAACACAACTTGTTTAATGTTTATATTACTAAGATGTTCCAACATAGCTTCTCGCAACGACATGTTTCGGCCCTTCCACTGGCCATCTTCAGGTTGATCACTTTTTTCCTTTACAGGACAAACCATACAATTTGCAATACTATATTATTATCGTTATCAATGAGATCTCATGTAACATATATATATATATATATATATATATATATATAGAATAGAATTAAAAATGATCCCACTGTGTAACAGTATTGAAATAATTTAGTGGGAATTAAAATATAATGTTATTACATATAAAATATAAACGTGCAGGTCATCTCAATCATGGAGGGTGGTGGGTGTACCGAAACTAGGAAAAATATTGTCTATTTAACTGTGTTGTGGCTTCTTCATTGGTTCATTTTTTGTAACGGCATAATATTGGGTCTCTGGAAGATGGTGTATGGAAGTTGAAGTTCAGAAGTTTGTGATGGTGTGTATTGTATGTTGCTAGTTGATATATATATATATATATATATATATATATATCGTTGTTTAATAGAGGAGCACTGCATTAAGACGTTTTTCCTAGTTTCGGTACACCCACCACCCTCCATGATTGAGATACCCTGTACATTTATATTTTATATGTAATAGCATTACATTTTAATTCCCACAATTATTTCAATACTGTTACACAGTGGGATCATTTTTAATTCAATTTTATATATATATACGTTATACGAGATCTCATAGAAAACAATAACATAGCATTGCTAATTGTATGGTTTGCCCTGTAAAGAAAAAAAGTGATCAGCCTGAAGAGGGCCTGTGGAAGGGCCGAAACATGTCATTGAGAGAAGTTATGTAAGAACATCTTAGTAAAAAAACATTAAACAAGTTATGTTTGACTATATTTTACCTCTATAATTTGTGAGCACTTCAGTATTATTTTTTTCAGAGAACCTTGTAAGCAAAGTCAGCTTGGAAGACCATATCGTAGATGTTAGTGACTAAGACAATAAGAGAGAAATAGTTTGAGAAGATGCCAAGTTGAAAAGAGTTCCTTTGGTTGATGTCTAGAGACCAGGTTTATTTTAATCATGGCGATGTACGTTTAGTTGCCATACTGAATGGGACATAGGTGCTTAACCTCGACACTAGGTAGAGACAGGTGGTTAACTACACTCCTTGGCCGTTCTACCAAGGGGGAAAAAACCCCGATACCCATTTAGCAGGAGTCTAGCTGAGCTCCAAAGTTGATCTGGCTGTTTTGGAAAAGAGAAAAATGTCCTTGACAGGAATTGAACCCCGGTTTGTTCTGCCCATAGCCTAGTCACTATACTGACTAACATTATCCTAATTGTGTTTTGGTGTAGGTTACAGATAATATATAGAAGTACCTGTATGCAGGGGTGCACAAATCCCAAGTGCCAGGTTGTCCAGACGGTTAAATTTTGTATGATAGCGCCTTACATTTGTGGGTCCTCAGTAATGGAACTTGCTTCATGTCACCCTTCTGGCACCTAGAATTCTAAGGTTGCCATTATATTTTTGGAAAATTTTTACATCCCTCCATGTATGAATTAATACTGTACTTTAACATGTTTGCTTGTGTGAAAAAAACAACAACATAGTCTGTGAACTACACAGAAGTGGACTTCCATTAATGCTTCCATGTTTAAATCACCTAATCTGTTGCTGAATTTTTGTTTATTTGTCAGTCAGCTTCATAAGTTACTTATTGTAATGTGACAAACAAATGAACAGTGAAAGAATAATATGATTAAGAAAGGGTTGAACAGACCTTCAGGGTTGGTGGGGGAATAGTCTACACTTGAAGTTGGTTGATACTTTGGAAGGGAAAATGTGTCATTCTGCTTTGTCTTAGTGATTCTACATATTGATGCAGATTTACTTTCTTGCAAAAGAACTTTATTTAAGATTACCAAACTTCAGAGTTCTGAGGGAATTTATCTTTCTTCTGACCCCTTCTTTAGACCCCAAGAATCTGTTCACCCCATTTTAGGAAGATTAACCAAAATATAGTATTATATGGTTGCAGAATTTGGACTGTCAAAGAGGTGCTTCTTTTTAGGTTTCTGGAAAATTTTTCCACTCCTGCATGTGTGAATTAATACTATACTTTAACATGCTTGCTTGTGTGAGCAAAACAAATTGTAATGCTAAACATAATTCTGATTATCGCAATATTGCAGGACGTCCCCCTTGAGGCCGAACACCAACATATTACAGAATTGTCACTTTCACCTGGAAAAACTAGACACTGATTTCAACTTTTGACTACTCAATCTTAAACCCATCTTTATATCACTTCATGTGGAGCCTGTATCTGCTCAAAGAAGTTCAATGAATTCTGCTATCTTAACTTATGAAAAATTTAAAGTTGAAATCTCAACTGTGTATACCTACATGAACAGTGGTTTGCTGTAATTTACGTAACTTTTATTTGGTATTCTAATTTTTCCAGATGATGGCTTTTTTAACTTAAGCTGAAACATGTTGCATTAAAGTTATATAATAATATGATACGCAACTTAGATATGACTGATGGCCTTCACCCCTTTACTCCTTGTGGATTTAGATTGTCAGTTGCAGAATAGTGGGATGTCTTGTTCTTATTCCTTTGTGTGTTATTCTGTGGGCACAGCAAATTCTAAAAGTACTGAATTACAGACACTATGAAATTCAGAAAACCTTATAGCCAGAAAAATATTTTTGGTTTCATCTGCTGATGGTCAAGCATGAAAGTGTTTATTACAGAAATGTTTCTCTGAGTTATGGTTTGTTGTTATTTTGTGAGAAGGTCCATTAGTTTTTACATGCACACAAAAACTATTTTCATCACTGAAAAGAAAATCTGGCCACTAGGCAAGGGTGGATCTGGTCCTGTGCTGTGGCATTAACCTTCATTCAGCATACTACATATGTTTTGTCCTGTTGTCATACTGTATGTCCCAAACACTTGCAGGACAGGCCTGACATAATGGAGAGAATATCAAATTTAAAAGAGCAGTTAGTAGTTACAACTTCTGATTATGTTGATGTGTACTGTCGGGAAAGTGACTGACGATTACCTCTTTGCCACGCATTACTAACTGATAAAGCCAGAAGTCCAGAAACTAAGTTTTGAACACAGAGTACAAAATAGTCACCAACCAAAACTTTTCTGTGACTGCTGGCAACCAGACAACCGTGTTTTTCAACCCCTGTAACTAACATGGAATGACATGGCTTTGCATGTGAATAAAAGTATGATTTTAAGGAAAAGGGTCATATAAGAGCACAGGCTAGATAAAACAAATTATTTTATTCAGGAAAATATAACATTTTGTTTGTGGCTAACAAAGTCTGTAAGTAACAAGCTTGTCACAAAATCATCTAACAAAATAATTAAGATGTTAGAGCATCTGCCCAGTCAGGTCCTGGAATTAATGTGTCAAACCAATGCTCTCTCTACTTGAACTGATCAAAGAAAGTGTGTTTCTTTTGTAATGACTGGTGTGAATAGTACAGAATAACTTTGCAGCTGAAAATGCATCACTATAACATAAATTAATTTCTAGGAAGAATTATTTCATGTTTGTATAATTGCTGTGGCATCAAAAATGGAAAATTTGTGACACCCTTGGGAGTGGGTCTGAATGAAGTACTGCAAGTCCGTAACTATGCTGCAAGGAAAGGAACAAGAGAGAAAGCAAGAAAGAAGAAAGTTAAAGTAGAAGTGAAGAAAGCAGAGTTTGTACCACATAACTTACGGAAAAAAAAGTAAGTACAATTCTGTATTAAGTGAGAAAATATTTGTTTATAACTGAACTATATTACAGTTTTAAAGGGGCAAGAAAACTGCTTATATTAAACTCTCATGTGTATAAAATCTGTATGTCCCTCTAGTTTTCTACATATTCCCATTCCTGGTTACTACCTTACCCTAAACCCTGTGTTTCCAAACTTCTTTCTTTATAGAGTAAATCTACAAAATAATTTTTCATATTCTGTGGAAATCCTACCCATGAAAACAGACAAAATACAATCAAATATAACCATAAGATGAACCGAACAAAATGAAATGAAGAAGCAGTTGGTAGTGCAGGGAGGTTACTCCAGTATTGCCACTTTCCAGACAAAAATTTCCACTTTATATTGAGGGATATTTGGAATTTTTTAATATTTTTCAAAATATTTGTTTATTCCATGATTTATCAAGGAATGTCCAGTGATGTTCGGCAGGACACTTGTTAGGAAACACTACCCTTACCAGTTGCTCATGCGTGATCTATTACCACTACCGTTTTGTTGCTTGGCAGTAATTAATGCACTGTGTTATGCCACAGCAGTAAGTGCTACAAAGATTATGTGGTGTCTTATCCTCTCTGACTTCTCAGTACATTTTCTTTTTGTCCATGGGAGTATGTTTTTTTTAAAAACTGTCATGATAAATAAATAAGTTCCATTTAGTTTGCTCTAAGAAAGATCTGGTTGCAGATGAGCAGTTTCACTTTTGCTGGAGTAAATGTTTTGCTAGACACTGTTTCTACTGTGACACGGTTACAGCTGAGTCAGTGTTACATTGTGTTTCTGACCCATGGTGTTCATAAAACTGTAAATTCTGAACTTATATTAAAATTAGATGATATTTTATTTACACATTTGTTTTAGAAACAGTACTGTAGTGGTGAAGTAGGCCTATGCTGTACGTGACAACTCCTTCAGTCTGGGTTTAAGAGGTCCAAGAAGAATAAATTCTTCTTGTATCTCTGGGCACTTGACAATGAAGGCATTATGTTCCTTTGAAACAGTGGGAACTGATTATGTAGTGCTATGATGTTGTATCCCAGACAGAGTACTCAATCATACTACCATTCAGACCTCAGGATACATTGTACGTGTTCATATTTTCATGTCTTTTAGAACTGCTGTATGCATTACAAAACGGATTGATGACAGTATGAAACCAGATCCGGTGGACAATGTGTGGTATTCCAAACATTACAAATGGCCAGTGTACAGCTTTGCAGATGCTGTTCAGTGCCATCGTGAAACACATCATCCAACTGTATACAACAGTCCAGATGCAGATCTTTATGTTAACTTAGAACTTGACATGCGAGCTGTTAAAGCGGTAATTTTCTTTATTTCAGTGCCCTTGATTTAGTATATTTCTTTGTAATGGATGGACCAGGTTTGGTTATTGTAATTCTTGTATTTAGTAGGTCATACAATATAAGGTCATAACAACAAATAGAGAGTTACAAGTTGCTATATTTCAGTCATTTAGGCGACAGGCTTTGGATTAATTTTCAGACTTTTCAGTCTTTGTAAAGAAGTTGCTTCCCCCCCCCCT
>JGI20166J26741_10882225_pt1 | contig 14859 bp, 12 predicted proteins | sample TergutCu122P5_FD_26741 | JGI IMG/M metagenome (IMG submission 26741)
TGACTACAGTGAAGGACAGTAAAACTTCGAAACATGTATCTATTTTGTATCAGTTGTAAATAAATAGTTGCCACTATTAAAGTTCCAACCCTCGTATGCCAGGTTGACTTCAGATGCATGCATTTGCAAGCTGATGATTTTAATTTACATTATGGTCCATCAAGTACATTTGAATAAGGTGGTCTAATTAAGGCCAAGAACATCAGACAGAGATGAGGTAGTAGCTAAACATCTACTTATATTTGATACAGGTGCACTTGATGTACTTGGTCTAATAATGGAAGAGGATTTGTTAAGGTGAAGGTAAAGGTGACCCTGTACATGCCATGGTGTATAGGGGAGCTGGGTATTGCTGCACTTATACTTAACTTTGGTACTAGATAGAGGTCAATGGTCAGCCTCACACTCCAGTTACGTTACCTCTAATGAAAGAGCCCCTAGTACCAATTAAATATGAGTCTGATCCAGATGTTTTGGAGAAGAGCTAAATCTCTTGCCCCTGCAGGGATTTGAACCCTAGATTGTCCAGCCTGTGGCCTATCCACTGCTGACTACACTATCCCAACAGATAATTTGTTAACAGATGTGACAAATGAATTGAAATCTATGTGGAATATGTGTGATTTCAGGCTTCTGCCACAGTGTAAATGAGATCTTCACTCTTCTGGGATGTTACACAGTGGTGACAGGTAGTTATAGTCACACTTCACAATAAATTGTGCCAATGCCAGAGCCAAAAAAAATGTAGAATGTGCTTCTTTTTTTTTCCAGTTGAGGCATCCCCATTGTTTTCAATAATTAATAGTATATATATAATTTTACAGTCTAACACAACCTTTATTATGTAAATACAATTAAAAGATAATTAAAAATTATAACAGCAACATGTTACGCCTTTTTTTTATAAAGCCATCTTCAGGCTGTGATCCATTGTCAGTTGTATCGAAAAGCCTTTTTGGATCACAGACTGAAGGTGGCTTTATGAAAAAAAGCCGAAATATGTCAGTTATAATTTTAAATTATCTTTTAATTGTATTTACATAATAAAAGTCATGTTAGACTGTAAAATTATATACATTTATTAAGCAGAATGTGCCAATTAAGACATTCCAAGTATACTTGCTGTATGGACAAAATGTTTGGGTATGAAATAAAAGTTAGGTTGCCACCCTCATTAGCTAATGAAGGTATGAAAAGTTTGGTAACAGAAGACATCCTGAAGAAATACTGGAGAGTGTGAATAGTAAATAAGATGAATCTAGAAAAATTCCAGAAGCAGAGACAGATTTGTCAGTTTAAATAATGGCTGGTACAGTGGAAGCAACAGTAACAGCTGAGAAAACAGATATGTGTACGGTATGTAACACCCACTCTGAAGAGAGCACATGATGTGAAAATCATGCCGGAGGAGCATTGTTGTTTTGTTGTGAGGAAGACCTGAGAAATGGAAATAATGATAATGACGAGGGTAGTATCTAAAGAGAAACTCTGTTCCCACAGACAAAAAATAAACAAACAATGATTGACTAGAAATTAGGCTAGATCTTATCTGTTAAGGGAAGAAGATGAAGCATAAACTCAAGTCATTACTGGCTGCAGAATTTTGTGATATGCTAGAGTGGACTGATCAGGAACTGAACCTCAGAACATATATGTTCTTTCTGTTGATGTTGAGCAGTTTTATTAACTTGGCAACTAATGGCATCCTGTCTCAGGTGTGCACAAGGGACAAGTTCACTGTTTGCCCAAAAAGCTTCCATTGATGAAATGTCAATAGAAGGAACATCATTTTGTGAAATAGCAAATTTGGTCACCTTCTGGACACCTAGGTTAACTCTTTTGAAGATGAACAATTTCATAAACTTGCATTTGATATGGAATCCTACTCCAAGTGTTCACATGCAATCAGTTCACTCTTTGCCATAAAATGCTTCCATTGATGACATGTCTATAAATGAACAGTCAATTTGTGAAACAGCAAATTCAATTGCTGTATGGAGATGTAGGATACATACACAATAACCGCATACAAAACTTAATGTGTCTCAAAAAATCCGAAGTACAAAGCTGCAAGTGTCTTGTTCAGCTATAAAAATGTCAATCCAGTTTATCTGGGAATAATAGTTTGTTTTTGCACAGTATATATGAGTTTACTATTCATGTACATAGTATTTTGATATTTCAGACTTTTTTTATAAGCCAGGTGTAACAATTCAGACATTCCTTGTGTTGTTTAAGAAAAATTGTGTTGCTTGTTTGTGACTTTGTGGATGTTATGATTTTTTGTTGTATAAAGCAAAATGTCAGTTTCATATTGTTTGGCATTAAAAGTTTCTTACTGACATGATGTAACTTTATTTAAGAAGCTACCATTCAGTATTATTAGTTATCCAAGTTTGCTAATGTGAAGATTTTCCAGCCGATACCTGCAATGTGTCTCTTGAACGTTTTATTTCACATGTTGCATCTTGTGCTTATCATCAGCCAGCTCACTTTGACATGAGCCATTTGTGGTCCTTAGCCATTATGTATGCTTCTAGTAATCATAACCTTCCAAAATGAATAAAAGAGGGGCGACCCTTGCGTTCATTGAAGCGTCCAGATCGTTACCTGAACTTTGGGACACAGAAAATAGGCATTATAGCAACACAGTCAAAAAGGCAGTGGCATATGACAACCTTATTGAGAAACTGAAAGTGCTGGAGCCCAATGCTTCTCGGAAGTGTTGTGAAAAAACTTAATAATCTACGTTCAACTTTTCGGAAGGAACTGAAAAAAGTGAACAACTCCAAACAATCAGGAACTTCAGCCGACGATCTATACATCCCATCACTGTTGTACTACAATGAGTTGATGGTCCTTGTCAATCAGGAAACACCTGACAAAAGTTTGTTAACTGTAGGTGGACTACCAGTCGAAGGTGATGAGGATGAAAACAATCAGTGTACAGTAAGTGTTAATCAGTTAACTTTATTTACCAATTAACCTTTAGTTTATTAATTAATGTTTATAAAGAGCATACAACATAGACAGCAAAATAACAGTTATTAACAAAAATTTTCCTGCCACTCTACGTTTCCTTCATTGTTGAAATAACAGCAATAAGTGTCTCATATCTGTTTAGCATTGTTTATTGAAGCAGTGTTGTTGATCTTTAATGGTAAAATGAAGTTATTGTTCACTTCTCCCGAGGTATCAGATTGTAAAGTATCCGATGTTGTCTGTTGCATATGAAATACTCCTGAGGTAGCATAACCACTTGAACTGTTCTTTAAAAAATTACACAAATAGCAACATGCTAAAACGATAATGTTCACCTTTCTGGCGACGGTGACTGGTTTTTGAAAGATTCCAAAACATGATGTCAAAATTCCAAAAAAATGCTCCACAACCCTCCTTGCCCATGAATGTCAGTAATTGTAAATGCGTCATTCTGTATTGAGTACGGACAGCTAGTAGGGCTTCATGAAATTTTCTTGCTACTGGAACGCCATAAACTTTAGTGTTTCTAATTACACTGCCATCAGAAATTCTTCTGTTTGTTCTGACATCAGCAAGTAAAATTTCATAATTTGCGTTAACTATTGCCAGTAAGACTATACTGAACATTCCCTTGTAGTTGGAATACCATGACCCAGATCCTGGAGGTTTTTTTATTTGGACATGTTTCCCATCCACAGCACCTAAGCAGTGCGGAAATTGCCACTTTCTGTTAAAATCCTCGGCTATCTCTTTCAATTTTTCTTCATCACATGGAATCTGAAAGTAATTTAATCATTTAAAATGTGTCTGATAACATTTTTACTGGCAATTGTTATAGCAGGAAATTCAGAATGCATGAGTCAGTTGGAATGGAGTTTATTTTTTTAATCTGCCAAGAGAAAGAGCACATATCTTATGGTTGAAGGCAGTATGGGAATTGACTGAATTGTAATAAAATTGAATGAATTTTTAGTGAAACTGAATGAAAATTGTTAAATGAATTAAACCATTAAAATGTTAAATTAAAAATTAATCAGGTAAATGAAATCATTAAAACATATGCATAAAGTGAATAATCAATGAAAAACATTACTTGTAACAAGGTATGTTTTTCCTCTTTCAGGTAAGTGCAACTTTCACTCAGCCTCCTTGCAAAAGGATGAAGAAACCCTCTGCTCCTGTTTCAGCAGAATGCTTTATTTCTGTAGCAACATCGTATTTGCAGAAAGAAGATGATGAATTTTTTATTATGGCTAAGGGTCATGCTGCAAAAATGAAAAAATTGACACAACCAAATTATTTTTGCCGATCGAGTAATAACAGAAACATTGGTGGAAGCACAAATGGGTAAGTTGACCAGGTGGACTTCTCTCTCCACAAATACTTCACCAATACTTTCCACAGGTATTTCACCAGTTCTGTCCACTACCGAATGGTTTGGTGAGTATTCACAGTCTTCAAAAAGTACTGTACAGAGCTACTCGCTAAACACAACTTAAAACCCTGCGAATGCTAAAAATTTGCTGGAAACTTTTTCCTATGTTGGGAGTGATGATACAAGTATCAATAATTAATGTTCATAGAGCTTGACAATACTTTGCCATAATCAAACATTCTTAATGTTATTCTGATCTGAAACACTTTGATGTACAAAACCAGTTTTATAATAAATATACACTTTCTTGGATATAGTTATTCAACCCCTTTATTATTGTTGCACATGTTTCGATTATGATTGGGGAGATATTCTCATAGAAAACTTCATATCCTTGAAGCTTCTGCCTGTTGCTAAGTATCTCACTGTAGCAATAAATCCCCATTTTGGTGAGATTGCCTCCCGCAAGCGTGTATTCTTTTTTGTATGTAATGCGACACTTCAGTCAACAACATATATGCAAATCCTTTGTAATCTTCACATGCAGTAATGTTGTGAATAAATTATTATATGTACAATCTTGTTTTGCTCCATGATAGTTTCAAGAGTAAAAGCAAAATTAGTGGGTATGGCTTTCTGTACCTTTTAAATTACTAATAATTACGATTGATTATAAAAGCAAAAGATATTGGTTATTTCAAAATGTTACTAGTGTTGCTCTCACCTCAGACATTCATGTAGCTGATATATTGAAATCATCAGTGATCCAAGTAGTGTAGCACAATCACTCACGGAGTACACATCGTGTATCAAAACCTTGGATCTCTGTTCATTCAAAAACATGAGACATCTAATACTGCAAGATGTTTGGAGATGACTTTTTTGCACTCTTACATTTTATGTTGTAATACTTCACTTGCATTTTAATCTGCATTTTTAGTAATACTGTACATCAATTGACTGTTGTATAATGCTCATGTACATATGTTTACTATTTACTGACATATGATATGCTGCCTGTATCTTTATATTGTAGCTCCCTGATGATGGCTACAATAGGTAGCTGACACATGTTGAAGCACAAAAACTAGCTTTGTGAAGTGGTTGAAAATAACATTGGTGTGTAGAAGACAACTGCATGGAATATGTATAACATTACGTAAATTTTCTGTGTTCACTTATAGACTGATCCCTGGAATGAGTAATGAAGCTTTTTTTTTCTTTCTTCTTTCTTTCTTTAATGATACCTGTAATTTTTCCCAACAGCTCAACTTTGTCAGCATAGAACAGAAACTGACAATATATCCCATTCATCTCCAACCACTGGTATTCTTGGATCTCCCTAATAGTGTACCCTCAGACAAAGTTATGCAGCAGGGTTTAAATTCCATGTCCTTGTTTCAGACCCATCTGAATAAGGAATCTGTAAACATTGCTTTCTACAAATTTTACCACACATTTCATTTAAACATATTTTACTTGCCTAACTAGTGTCATGTGTATTCCAAATTCAGTGAGAATGCTGTATAGGGCTTCATTTCTAACTGAGCCATACGCTTTCTTACAGTCATTAATAACTGGAATACTTTCCCAATGTATTTTCCTTTGTTTTACAGTATCTGATTAATTCAGTATATATGATCAGTAGTAGATCAAAATCCATGCTGATGAATATCAGTTAAAATATGTGTGTACTTGATATCAGTGATATTTCTTCATAATAACTACAGTCCATTGTTTTGGCAGTTGTGGTTGGTATAGTAATAGACCCCTTCCACTGTTTGGCAAGCCTTCCTTATTTGAAATAGGACTGAGAAGTTTGTGGATCTGAGAATATAACAGTTTAACTCCTATTTGAATCATTTCTGTTAGGATAAGGACATGGTGATTTGTATGTTTTCAACTTTTCAGTAGAAAGTCTCAGCCTCAAGAGGCACTGTGTACTAACAGCCCAGCCTTACACATATCAGCCTGCCACACATCATTAACTTTCGACAGTCCAGTTACTGACCAGTAAATCATTCACCTGTTCACAGTACGTGGATATCTGAGAGCATGCTATCGTCTCATCTTTAGTCACTGTTGTAGGTTAGTAACCCTTCTTAAATGTATGTAGAGCTTGATGTTGAAAAGTTGGCATCCAACATTAGGTACAGCATGCAGTTATGGGAACAAAAATTCACTTTACTAGACATTACAAATATTTCAGAAAGTTCAGTGGAATAGTCTCCTTTAACTATGCATATGGAAATGTCGTCTCAAAGTACTTGCAGTTGAGAACTGCTTACAACACACTTCACACTTGAATGGTTTCCCTTCATGCTGGTTACAACCGTCCATTTTGTGAATACGATAATGTTGAAATAGATTACCCTTGTTTGAAAATTTTTTAAAACATATCTCACAACGTATACATTTCTTTCCAAGGTACTGCAATTTGTTGTGAGGTGAGAGACTTCCGGTGTTGCAGCGCTTCTCTATGCAGTGTAAGCGTGAATGTATAATAAAATTCTTTGATCTAGAGAACTTAACATGGCACACATGACACTCAAAAAGTCTGTTCTCATGCAGAAGTTTATGGTTCCTGAGAGAATGCTTAGTACTCAGCCATTTATAGCAGATATTACATTGATAATGCTTTTCACGTGTGTGAACAGACAGATGTCGTTTCAAAGAACCCCTTAATGAGAACCGTCGGCCACACTGTCCACATTTATATGGCTTTTCTCCTGTGTGGGTGCGGTAATGTTCTTGAAGTTTGGTGAATTCTCTGTTACACAAATGACAGAACTGATTATTTGATCCTGTAATACAATATGAGTGATCTATAAGGTGTGACTTATGAGATAAATGTGCTTTGGTAAAATTCACCCATCCTGTGTGAGTACGTGAATGTAATCTCAGGTCTGTTCTGTGCGTAAATCCTTTATTGCATACCTTGCAGTTAAATGCTGATGATTCCCTGAAAACAGAAACATATTTTGTCAATAGCAACAAAAGCACATTTTAAATAATTCTAAGAATGATTTTTTATTTCAGGATATATGAATTTGGGAACAACAAGATTGACAGGTAGACCAAGAAACAGATGGCAAGATGGGGTGAGAGAGGATGGAAGAATAGTTGGTGGGGAAGGGTGGCAGGAAAAAGTACATAACAGAGAGGAATGGAAGAAGCCCCTGAGAACGGCAAGGAATCATCGAATTCTGCACATGCCAATGGAATGAATGAATGAATACATGACACTGTCACTAGGTAATAGGTTCCTGCATTGTTCCTGGAACTCTGAACCCTTGAAAGTGAAGGCAGTTCACATTCCTGCAATATGTCAAAAACTGATTACCCAGTGACATAGTGTCATAGCCTAGAAGAACAGAATGTTGAACCACACTGCTGCAAAAACCTCTGAACTCAATTTTCTAGTCATCTGCAAAGTCAGTGTTGAGGTTTTTGCAGTGCATGACTCACCAAACACTGAAAAATGGGGTTTAATTTAATTCAGTTACAGTTTTCCCAAAAAAGTACGGATGTTCTATACACCTTAAAGTGTCCCCACACTCTAGACCCACTTCATGTCTCTGTTTGTCCTTCATTTCTTCATCTGCTACATTGAACACTGCTGTATATGCCAGCTGTTTTTCCTGTAATAACAGAAGTTCATTAGTTGTCTTCAAAAACAAGCATTACCATAAGGCTCAACAAAAATCAAGAGTCCACAAGTTCATATATTATTTCTCCTGGTCTTTTGTTAAATCCTGATCAACCAAGAACTGTAGATCTGTTCAGGTCCATATTATATACCGTGTACTTATTTTTGTATGATGAGTCATTTATGAGAAAACCAGTAATTTCAGAAGTATCACATATAATATGATACAAGATATACAAGTCAAAACACAACAAATTTATTATGGAGTACAGGGTCAAGTGAATAATAACATGTTTCGGCCTTTTTACTCTAGTGCGGCCATCATCAGGTCAAGCAAGGTAACCTCAAGAGGAATTCACAAAGTTATAGAGTGCCTCTTGTTACACTCTATAACTATGTGAATTCCTCTTGAGGTTACCTTGCTTGACCTGATGATGGCCGCACTAGAGTAAAAAGGCCAAAACATGTTGTCACTCACTTGACCCTGTACTCCACAATAAATTTGTTGTGTTTTGACTTGTATATCTTATATCATATTATATGTGATACTTGTGATTGCACACAATGGGGTTGAACCACCTAGACAGTAAGTTCAGTTTTAACTGCATGTAAATTTTGGGGTAAACTGTAGTGGTATGTATGAGTAGAGATCAAATTAAGTTATGATGTATCTTTAATGCAGGCCCCAATATCAAATAACTGAAAACCATTGAGTAATAAAACTTGTTAACAGAGACATCACTTCCCCATGAAGTGTTTGTTTTACAAATTTAATGCTAGGAATGTGTAGGGACTATTAAACAGCTAATTTAAAATGAGGAAGTGTCACGTGATGAAATGTTAACTAACTCCATGGAGCAGAGTCCTTCCTGAGAAGCTAACAGGACCTCAGCTAGTTAAGAAATTCCCTGAATTTTATGGAACCTGGAGGTTTGTTGCTGCATTCACAAGAGCCCACCACCTGTCCCTGTCCTGAGCCAGATCAATCCAGTCCATGCTCCCCAACCCACTTACTGAAGATCCATTTTAATATTGTCCTCCCATCTATGCCTTTGTCTTCCATGTCGTCTCTTTCCCTCAGGTTTCCCCAACAAAACCCTGTATGCATCTCTCCTGTCTCCCATATGTGCCACATTCCCTTGCATCTCATTCTTGTAGATTTGATCACCCCAATAATATGTGGTGAGGAGTACAGATGATAAAGCTCCTCATTATGTAGTCTTCTGCACTCCCCTGTTACCTCATCCTTGATGAAATATTACACAGAATGAAAAAGAATACACCTCCCTTGAGAGATTTGTAACATTCAATTTGTTATTGTTTGTGAGTTATGCTTAATACTTCTTTTGCAGTAAAACCACTATCCTTCTCTGCTTCTCCTTGTATTTGTAAAAACATAACATGCTTAATTGTTGATTTATTAAGGATCAGTCAAGTCCCCCCCCCTATAAAACTGTGTATTGGTAGGTTATGACAAATTGCTGTTTCGTGAGCAATATAATGAATGCAATCGACAGACATGACTGAGGAAACAGCAAAGACAGTTCTGAGTCCCAGCATGGAACTTCACACTTTACTTGTATGGGTACATGCTGTACAAAATGGCTACAGACTTATTTCCAGAAATTTCTGTGCACCGGATTTCACTCTGTGGATGACTCAATGTACAGTATATGCTTGAAATATGTAAACTATAACCAGTAAGAACACTTCACTGGGTGCATATTGTATGACCAAATCATGCACAAGTGAAATATTTTATAGCAGGTTCAGAAATGTTTTATTTACAACTAAGTCATGGCTTATTCAAACATATTCCTTCTGTATCATTGGTTACAGCATGGAATAGTAGTAGGGTTATGAATTATGCATGACTTTGGAGAGGTGACCAGTGCATTCAGAGCCTGTTGTACAATATAGTTCCAGTATGTGCCTTTGAGGGTCTGAGGAAAACATGAAAAACCTCTATTAACATCTGGTCTTTTGGGACCAGGGTTTACTCAGGACCTTCTGAATATCAAGCAAGTGTGCTGACATTTCAATTGTGACAGTTGACAGAAATTTGAGCACTTGTATTGTTTTGGTCAAGCTAGGGAACTTCCTATGAAGATTAAGTTCCAAACTTCAAGACAGATGTTAGTAACACAAAATATATGTTAACAAATATTAATGTACACTAAAGAAAGAGAACAGCTTACATTGTGTGATGTAATACTGTGATTTATTTATATTAATAATGTAAATTACTGAAAAGAGTGCACAGTGTACAGAACATCTACGGTTCATAAATGGACAGCATTACTTTATCAAACACTTTAAAAAAATTAAAAGGCAGATACATGACATTATTTAATTAGGCAGTAGGAAACAGTTTATTTCCTTAATGTAAGTGTCAAACATATTATTTACCACATTTGTTACTTTCCAATATTCATGCATATTTAAGAAACTTTGTAGGCACGCTTGTAGCTCCCATCTTTAGAGAATGGTTTACCAGTTATAATAGAATTTAATGCACAGATGAATGTAGTCAATGTGAATCATTAGAACTTTACTGTGCTGAATGACAGGCAACACTAAGGTTGATAGTTTAAATGTATTGTAAGCATGCACTGTGTAACATCTCTGCACTTCTCTTGGTGCATTGTGCCATTTTTATTTTCCTTATTTGAGTGGTAAGAGCTCCATCCATAACAGTGAAGAAATGAACTGTGTAATTGGAAAGTACAACAGACATCCAGTAACACGCAGGTCTGTTGTCATGCAAATCTGCCAAAAAATAAAGTTTTGCAAGTAATCAAACTTATAGCCAAATCTATACAGTAAATTTCAGGCCATGTCATAAAAACTGATGTGTCAAAGAAACAACAGTTTTTGTAATCACTGAACCTGCCTCATCAGCACCATGCATTCAGTGTCAGGAGAGGATTTTAATATCTTGGGGGGAATGCACAAACCACCTCATCCACACTCTTCACTGTATTAAAGTTGAGAGGGAACATTACCTCTGCCTGGTATATATCGACAAATGGAGATGCTTGATGTAAGTTTACATCCACTTCAAGGTCCATATCTGTGTCCCCCTGTTAAACAATGGGATTTAGGACAATTCATAAGTTTAAAACAAAGCAGGTCTTAGGTGCATTTGCAATCGCTATATGATTTACACGTTATGTGTAACAGAAACAACACTTGATGGGGGATGTTGACAAATGTAACGTGCTTGAATATTGGCATTACATTCATAATTATAGTATGCTAAGGAACGCTAACTAGATTATAAAACATGAGAGAATTAAGGGGTTTTATACGACTCACATTTACATCAACAAAAGTAAAGGGTGCAGTTTCATCATCTTCACTGTCGTGTCCAATGTGAGTTGGATGAATAGCACCTGTTGATGCCACAGAAGACAAACTATTGTCCACTTCAACTTCGGTCTTAACTGCATCCATGTTGGTTAAAAAAAGCATCAACTGTACATATATCGACCAACAGGTATCCTTGCCAACTGTGATTGTATGTTCAGGACACCGTTACTAATTCCTGCGTAGTCGCAGTTACGAATTCATGTTGCACGCGGCATACTTGATAAAAGTTCAGTATGTACGTCCGTACAGTAGTTTTGTGTGTTTACTTGTCTAGGACACAGATTAATACTAGTACAGATTGGAAATTCCGTGGCACAGATTAATACTATTAGGGTCTAGGATTACAGTAAATGAGGGAAGGGTGGATACAACAACGGAATGATTTTTTCGAGTGTGCGATCATTCCAGTATACAATCGCACACGGGCACACCCTTCCGTGACCTGTGAGCTGTACACAGAAATATAATTTGAGATTTCGATCCGTATTTCAGTTTCAATATATTTTCCATATGAATATCCAGTTTAACGTTTATCGGATTTCAAGTTTCGAAGTAAGAGTATTTAAGACGCTTGTCACAGTTGTTTTGAAAATACATTATTAACAAAAGGTGGAATTGCGAACTGACTTGCCGTTTCATCTACACCACCATTTTCAAATTGACGTGTGCGTACTGGATCATGTGTTGTATCATCCTTCGACTTTCTACCGTGACTGATCCGTGATGTCGTAACAATTCTCGTTCAATATTACTGCTGTAAGCCATGCAATATGCGTTTGTTTTTATTTACACTTCACAAGGCTACAAACATTGACAGGAGGCAGATTATAATGCTGCTTGTCGTTCTGGTGTCCGTAACACGCCTCATTCAATAGTGTATTACACTAGCACATAAGGGAGTTGTGAAAGAGAATAGGTTTTACGTTTGTGCAACAATTTTGGAGGCCGTGTTCAGTCGCCTTAAAATATCGGATAATACATGTGCCGTTACGTTTAAATTTTGCGTAGATCGTCTGTACATAGTTCTACAATATAAAATCTTGTATAAGCTCATATTGTTGATAAGTGATTCATATATGTTGCTGGCGACGTGTTTTGTCATTTGAACATTTTAAAACAGTGTTCTTGCACTGGTTTGAAACAGGTTTTGAAACATTATGTATATCATAGGTTATGGAAAACTTTGGTGTAGTATATACTTTCATTAATGAACTTCATTGTCAGTAATCAGGAAATTTATCAAATTCATCCATGCATAATATCAATACAAGGCATAAGCATCATCTTCATAGTCCAAATGCCAACCTTTCTTGATTTAAAAAAAGTACGTTCTATGCTGGCGTAAATATCTTCAGCAGTTTACCACCTAGTGTGACAATCCTAAAGAATGACAAAGCAAAATTCAAAGCAGCCTTAAGAGAATATCTACATATACTCTCCTTTTATGTGTAAAGATGATTTATAAGACTGTTTTTGTAATATGTTTGTAGTATTTTACACTGTAAGTTTGTATATTTGTGTAATGACTTGTTCCACATCCTACTGTCTTTATGACGCACTGTGGATCCATGGAATGTATGTATACAGTGTAATATGTTGGCCATGAAGACATACTTGTATATCATACTGACATTTCCTCCTGCCCCTTCGTCGGACGTATGCCGCTATGAAGCGCATAACGAGGAATCGTTTATATTTTGAAAATAAACTGAGCCTGGGCAATTAACATCAATTTAAACCATCTGTAAACACTATGAATTTGATGAATGGAAGGCAAAATTTGTTTCATGAAAATTAAAATTAATTACATTAAAATGCTTGCCATCTCTTCATCGTATTTAATATGTTTTTTATGAATGCTTGGAAATGATGTTACATTGTTGTCGCATGTATATTGATCAAGTCTATATCCAACAACTGGTTTTGTTTGCAGCCTTATGTGGATCACTGGAATGTGACTAAAGAATAAGAATGATGGAATTACCCAGAAAATCGTTACATGTATTTGAGTGACGTCATCCCGTTGTGTTATTCTTAACTATTTAATTACATAGATTTCAATCAACACAACAATAAATTGACAATTATATTTATAGTTTATTGTTGTGTTGACTGAAATCTATGTAATTAAATAATCATTACATGTAGCAAGCTACTTCATGTCAGCAGCGATGTGTTCGTCTAACACTTGAGAGTCATAGTATATTTGCTGCAATAACTACAAGCATGTTTCCACACTTCTGTGTTTACACGTATGTTTGCGGAGGGATCAGCTTATTGTATTTTTTTTTTTCATTCTCCGTGCATTTTGTTGGGCTTACACTAGTATTAGTGTCTTTTAAGATACCAGGGACAAACGAATCGTCGCATACAAACTTCATGTGTCGATTCCAATGTGGACTGTGTAGTGTTTATGCTGTGCGTTCGCATGGAAAAATCGCTTGTTGCGTAGATGGCAGACACGAATCTTCTCCCCATTATGTATACGTGTATGAAACTTAAATTGACCAGACTGCAAAAATATTTTCACACAACATCGCCTGATCAGCAAATTTTTGTCTTGGTGTGAAGCTCTTGGCGTAATTGCAATCGACGATGACATTCTTCGCCAAATACTCAGAACGTTGATTAATGCGTCACTGTAATAGTTCTTGAAGTTGCTGCTGCTGGTCCTCACATTCCGTAGCTCGGCGTCGACGTCTTCTATGTACCCCGCGCAGAAAATATATTTTTTCTTGCTCAGCATCCAGAAAAGTTTTTTCTCCCTTAGAGGCAGCCAAACTCTTTTAACCCTTCTTTACCTACTGCACTCCTACCTGCTGATTCCGTAAGTTTCATAATGGAAACAGCAATGTATTCATCAACCGAACAGTTACATGTCTTTTAAATCCATGGTAATTTATATTGTGTCATGAATGTGGGTAGTATTCATTTATTCTAAATCCTAGCGCTCTCTGGCATGTTGATTTGATGACTATACAGAGTGGGTTTGGTGGTGGAAGTTTTTTGTGCAGCAATGCTTAGTGATCCATACTAACTTATCATTCGAACTTTATTGAACTTTGAACATTATGTTAAAAACATGTTTAAGTCATTTTGCGTAGCTTATACTGTACTCCGTCCTCACCCATAGTTATACACTACAGATTGACATGACAATAAATAATCTACTGATTCCACCAGATGACTCCCGAGGACATCATTTCATAAAAACTCGCAAGCCTTGAACGGCCTACCCTTCAACGGCCATACAAAACCGTTTCTACGTCCCACAGAAGAGTATCTCACGGCACCCGCACAAGGCACCGCTTGGACACACGACACGATTCCACTACAACCCTTCCCCACCAACCTCCACACCAGACAGGTCATTCCGGAGCAACTTACCTCAAACAGGTTTAACATTAGTTCAGAAAGGTGTTGCATACTCTGGGTGCAAAATTTATAACCATCTTCCATTACATATTAAAAATATTTCGAA
>JGI20166J26741_10885558_pt1 | contig 14855 bp, 12 predicted proteins | sample TergutCu122P5_FD_26741 | JGI IMG/M metagenome (IMG submission 26741)
CTTTTGCTCTTGCGCCTCACGTGACGGGCAGGGCCTGTCTGTATGCCTGCGGGCATGAGTTCATCTCCTCTTCTGGAAATATCTGCTATATTATAGTCAGAGAATTGGATTTATATTCCAATTAAACATATAAAAAAGGAGAATTCCATGTCAAACGTTCAGGGGACAGACTGCCGGAAGCTGACGCCGGACGAGATCCTTCAATTGGTCAGCCTCCAGAGCTTCGTGTTTCAATTCATCCCCGACGAAGCCAAAACCCGCGAGAAAATCGGAAGCGGCAAGCTCAGCGGCGACGTGACATACGGCGCGGTGGACCAAAACGGGCGGGTTCTGGCCGGAATGAAGGTCTATCCCTACAGCATGTGGTTCGACGGGCATGTAGTCCCCATGCGCGGGATCGCCGGCGTCGCCTCTGCGCCCGAATACAGACGCCGCGGCAACATCCGGCGGATTTTCGCGAAGGTTCTGGAGGACGCTTACGAAAGCGGCGCCGTGTTTTCCCATTTGTATCCGTTTTCTTTCGAATACTACAGAAAGTTCGGCTACGAACACTGCGGGGCGGCGAAGAGGTATACGCTGCCCGTCGCCCCGGCGCGCGGATTCAGGCAAACCGGCGCGGCGCACGCCTTCGCCGCGGACGACCCCGCGCGCGGCAGGCTGATCGAAGTCTACGAGGCGTTCGCGTCGAGGCACAATCTCATGCTTTCCCGCGCGGAAACGGGCTGGGAGCAGGAGGGTTGGGACAAGGTGCTCGACGTCCCGCTTTTCGGGACGCACCGCGTGTACTACTGGACCGACGCCTCTGGCGCCGTAAAGTCCTGGGCCAGATTCAGAAAAGACGGAGGCGAGCTGCGTATCTCCGACCTGGTGTGGACGGATCAGGAGAGTATGCTGGGCATTTTGCAGTTTTTGGGCATGTTTGACGGCGCCGCGGAAAAGCTGGTTTTGACGGCCAGCCCGGAGCTGGTCCCGGAGCTTTACTGGAACGAGGCGTACGCCGGCGTCGCGTACGACTGGCTCGGCATGAGCCGCGTCGTGAACGTGAGGCGCGCGCTGGAGCTGATGCGCAAGCCCGGCGGGGAGGGAAGGTTCAGCGTCAGGGTCCTGGACGACTTTGCCGGATGGAACAGCGGCGTCTACGAGGTCGAGTACGGCGGCGGCGAGTGCGCTGTGAAGGTATCGGAAAAGGCTCTCGGCGCGGACGTTGAAGTGCCGGAGCGCGCGCTGGTCCAGATGATACTCGGCGTGTACGGGTTCGAACAGACCTCGCGCAAAAGCGACGTTAGCGTGAACGGCAACGCCCGGACGCTGGAAAAGGTTTTTTGCGGGAAGAACGTGCTTATAACCGATCATTTTTGACATGACCGGAAAGATCGGGCTTTTGTCATTCTGAGCGCAGCGAAGAATCTTGAAATTCAACCATATTTTTATTAACGCCGTGAAGGTATGCAGAGGTTGCCTCAGGCCGCAGGTTCTGACATGTTCTCATTTCCCTTCCGCATGAATATATTATTACAACTGGAAGGAGGTATCTGACCATGAATCAGTACCAGCGGCTATTTGTGGCGCTGACGCGCGACAGCGGCGGCTATGATTTCGGAGGGCGGCAGCCGTCGGGGCGCTGTCTGGCGGAGGTCAGGAGCGGAACGGGGAAAATCAGCCTCTGGGCGCAGGATCTGTCGCCCGAGGCTCTCTATAAGGTCTGCCTGGTTTTCGCGCCGGGCGGCCGCGACGGCTATATAGGCGTGTCTGCGGGTTTCCTTGCCGTGGACGCCAGGGGAAAAAGCGAATTCAGGCTGGAATTCGGCGGCGACGGCTTCTGGGGGCACAGCCTCGACACGCTCAAGGTGGTCGCCGTGACCTCCCGGTCCGCGTCCGGGATCAACACTCCGCTCGCCGGATTTGTCGGCGATCCGGTGGTCTGGAAGGACAAGGTCATCTGGCAGACGGCGGCGAAGGCCGCGAGTGCCATCGTGGCGACCGGGGCCGTCTTAAAGCCGGAGCAGCCGGAGCGTCCCGCGGTAACCGCGCCCGAAACCGGATCCCCGGGCGGCGCGGCGGAAACTCCCGCCGACGGGCTTATTTGCGCCGAAACCAGCCGCTCCGCCGGCGCGGGAATGGACGGGGTGACGCCTCTTTCCGCAGATGCGGATGGGCTGACGCCTCTTTCCGGGGAAGCGGACGGACTGATGCCTCTTTCCGCGGAAGCGGAGGAATCAGAGGCTTTGAGCGCGAGCTCCGCCACAAATAGCACTGACGGAACTGGGGAAACTCCCGCCGAAGGGCTTTTTTGCGCCGGAATCAGCCGCTCCGCCGGCATGGAGGCTGACGGGCTGACGCCTCTTTCTGGGGAGGCGGACGGGCTGACGCCTCTTTTCGCGGAAGCGAATGAAGCTGAGGCTTCGAACGCGAGTTCCGCCGCGCAGAGCCCGGATGGGGTAGGGGAAACTCCCGCCGACGGGCCTATTTGCGCCGAGACCAGCCGCTCCGCCGGCATGGAGGCTGACGGGGTGACGCCTCTTTCTGGAGAGGCGGATGAAGCTGAGGCTTCGAACGCGAGTTCCGCCACGCAGAGCCCGGATGGGGTAGGGGAAACTCCCGCCGACGGGCCTATTTGTGCCGGAATCAGCCGCTCCGCCGGCATGGAAGCGGACGGGTTGACACCTCTTTCCGGGGAAGCGGACGGGCTGACGCCTCTTATCACGGAATCGGAGGAAGCTGAGGCTTCGAACGCGAGTTCCGCCACGCAGAGTCCGGATGGGGTAGGGGAAACTCCCGCCGACGGGCCTATTTGCGCCGGAATCAGCCGCTCCGCCGGCATGGAAGCGGACGGGGTGACGCCTTTTTCCGCGGAAGCGGACGGACTGACGCCTCTTTCCGGGGAAGCCGAAGAAGCAGAGGTTCTGAGCGCGAGCTCCGCCACAAATAACACTGACGGAACAGGGGAAACTCCCGCCGACGGGCCTATTTGCGCCGGAATCAGCCGCTCCGCCGGCATGGAAGCTGACGGGGTGACGCCTCTTTCCGGGGATATGGACAGGTTGACGCCTCTTTCCGCAGAAGCGGACGGACTGACGCCTCTTTCCGGGAAAGCGGACGTGCTGACGCCTCTTTCCGCGGAAACTGAGGAACCCAAAGTTTTAAGTGCGGACTCCGCCGCGCAGAGCCCGGACGCCGGCGCGGGGATAATCGCGTCCGCGCCCGGAAACTGCCGGGACGAATACATTTTTATCGGGGAACGGGAAGGAGCGGGGCCCGAGGCAGAATCTGCCGGAGCCGAGGCGTCGGGCGGGGATTTTGCTTACGAGGCGTCCGGAACTGAGACGGCCCGTGAAGGAGCCGTTTCCGCGGGTGAGCAGCCCGAACTCGCGGCTGACTTCGCCGGGCAGCCGATGACGGCCGGCGCGGACGATTTTTCCCGCGACGGGGATATTTTCGGCTGGAAGCCGGACGGAAGCGCCGGGCAGCCAGAGGCTATGCGCTCGGAATGCGCGGCTGACTTCGCCGGGCAGCCGATGACGGCCGGCGCGGACGATTTTTCCCGCGACGGGGATATTTTCGGCTGGAAGCCGGACGGAAGCGCCGATACGGACGCCGGCTCCGACGCGGATTTCCATGAGCAATTCCGGGAAATGGCGCGGGCATTCGGCAAAGAACTGGCCGAACTCGAGCGGCTCGCGTTCGGCTATCCTGAGCCGAAAGCCTACGAGCCGGCGCGGGACGGGCAAGCCGACGGGCAAGCCGACCGCCCAATGACCGACGGGGAAAACCGGGAGCTGGCGGACATCGACTCGCTCTTTATGAAGAATACCCAGTTATTCCCATTCAAGAAGCAAAACCGTGACGTGCAGTGGATCAGGATCTTTGAGGAGGACGAGGCGCTGCTGCCCGGGGCTTTCCGGGCCGCGGCGAAGAGCGCCTTTGCCACGGCGGCGTATAAGCGGCACGGCCACATGATCCTCGGCCTGGTCAGCGACGACAACGGCCGGCACTGCATCCTAGGCGTTCCGGGGATCTACGAGCCGCTGTTCAAGCCGACGGCGCTGAAACTCGGCTTCACTCAGTTCAAGTGCTGCGACGACGTGCGGCCGGGGTACGGGGAATACGGCTATTGGCTGATGTTGATCGGAATATAAAATAATATAAAATAACATCGGTAAAATCACCGCGGGAGCGAACCGTATGCGCACAAGAAAAAAGCCTTGGACGGAGGCCGAACTCGCGGCAAACAGCCGCGTGGTCCGCGAACCGTTTTCGCACAAAGGCGGCTGGAAAGAGTTTTTCGGGAACCAAAACCCCGTCCGCCTCGAGATAGGCTGCGGCAAGGGGCGGTTTATCGCGAAGATGGCGGCCATGAACCCGGAGATAAACTTCGTCGCGCTCGAGCGGGACCGGACGATATTGGCCGCCGCCGCGCGAAACGGGAAAGAGGCCCAAAACCTGGCCTTTATAATCGGCGACGCGGAAAGCCTCCCCGAGCTTTTCGGGGAGCGCGAGGTCGACAAAATCTACCTCCAATTCTGCGACCCGTGGCCGAACAGGAAAAAATGGGCGAAGCGCAGGCTCACGCACGTGAGGTTTCTGGATATTTACCGCCGGATCCTGGCGGACGGCGGGGGCATCTTCTTTAAGACGGACAACCGGCAGCTGATGGAGTTTTCCATAACCCAGTTTTCCGCCGGCGGGTGGCTCATAACGGACGTATCCCTGGACGCGCGCGCCGCCGGACGCCCGGAAGGGGACGCGATGCCGGCGACGGAATACGAGGAGAAGTTCGCGGCGCTGGGTATGCCGATCTATCGGTTGGAGGCGGTGGCAATTGAACGTCGCTCTGAAAAAGCTCAGGAATAAAATCCTCCAGGACACTTACCGGCCGGGCAAAAGCAAGGCCGCGAGCATGAAGTCGCTGGACGCCGCCATAGAGAGCAATCTGAACGCGCTTCTGGGCAAGAGAAAGAAGAAATCCGGCAAGGCGGGAAAAGAGGGGAAAAATGGGAAAGAAGATAAGTGGAAAGAGGATTTGACGGATTAAAAACAAAGATTCGGAATGCGGATTTTTACGGATAAAAACGGATTCAGTTTCCAGTTTCCAGAACGGAGGGACACTCATGGAAAGAGAGCACTACAGACGAGTCGCCGAGAGCAAGCCGGCGGAGTATACCCCGGGGGCCCGGCGGAACCGGTACGCAACGCCGCCCAAAAAGGCGGGGCGGGGCGAGAAAATACTCGCGCAGTGCGTGGTATGCGGGATCGCCCTGGCGCTCCTGCTGATAATGAGCCTGATAAACACGCCGTTTACCAAGTCCGTCAGGACAAATCTGCGCGCCGCGATCGGCGGGCAGACCTCCGTGGAGCAGGTGAAGAGCGCCTACGCGACGGTTCAGGGCAAACTACAGTCCGCCTTCGGCAAAACGCCGGCTTCCAATGCTCCCGCCAAAAACGCGCCGGCCTCTGGCGGCGGCGCGGCTTCCCCGGCCGCCGTTTCGGGCGGGAAGCCTCCGGCGGCTTCCCCGGCCGCCGTTTCGGGCGCGGCGTCCCCGGCCTCGAACGCCGGCCCGGCCTCTCCGGCTCCCAGTAGGGGTTCCGGCGCGGTAAGCTCCGCGGCGCCGGCGGATTCCGGCGGCGCAGACTTCCGCATCGATGAGGACATCCTGAGGGACTTAAACGCCTCATGATGCAAACACTGAGGACGAAGGTCAGCGTCCACCCCGCGTTCATCCTGGCCTGCGCCGTTCTGGCGGCCTTGGGGCACGGCGGCGGGCTGCTGGTTTTGCTGGCCTCCGTCACTCTGCACGAGCTCGCGCACATCCTGACGGCCAGGGCCTTCGGGATCCGGGTCGAACGCTGGACGATCACTCCCCTGGGGCAGTCCGCGCGGCTGCGCGGCCTGGAGAGCGCGCCGCCCATCCGGCGGGCGGCCGTGCTTCTGGCCGGCCCGCTGGCAAGCCTGGCGCTGTTCGCCCTGACCTGGAAACTCGGGCCCGCCGCCTTTCCGGCGCATTTCATAGCCTACTCGAACCTCGCGCTCTGCGCGTTCAACCTGCTCCCTGCCTATCCGATGGACGGCGGCAGGCTCCTCGGGATCGTCCTCGGGAACCGCTGGGGCGTCCTCCGGGCTAACAGGCGGCTGGCCGGGCTAAGCAAAGCGCTTTTCGGGGCGGTCATGGCCGCCGGGTTCGTCCAGGTCGTATTCTATCCGTTCAACATCAGCCTCCTGTGCGCCGGGCTCTATCTCTACAAGACGATAGGCGCGGAACAGGTGTCGACCGTCTGGGAGCTCTACAACCAAAAGCTCTTTCACGCCGGGAGGGCCCTCCCCGGCCGCGGCGTCATGCCGGTGCGCTTTTTCTCGCTCGACAGGGGCGGCTCGCTGACGGAGGCGGTGAACAGGCTCTGCTGGGACTATCTGTGCGTGTTTTACATAACCGAGAACGGCGTGATCGCCGCGCGGCTCACCGAAGGCCAGATCGCCGCGCACATCAGGAAGAAGGGGTTTTCCGGGCCCATATGGGGAGTTGTGGAGATGAAACGCCGGCGAAAAACGGCGGCGTAATACGAATCTCGATTAAAATCTTCACAGCCTGCCGATAGGATACCCGACCGTACCCCCGGAGCAGAGGCAGCCGCGACGTCAGCAAGATATACCGGAGTGCGAAAACACTAGCCTACTCTGTCACGTCGTCGGTAAATGTTTTCTGCATCCGGTATAACCTGTCGATTTCCTCATACACCCAGCAATTCTTGCAATGGTCGTTTACCATACCCACGGCCTGCATAAACGAATAAATCACAGTCGGGCCGACGAATTTGAAGCCCATCTTCTTTAAGTCCTTGCTGATCCTGTCGGACACCGGGGTTGTCGCGGGCATGTCCTGGATTTTCTCCCGCCGGCCCGCAATGGGGGCGTAATCGACGTATCCCCAGATGAACCTGTCGAAGCTCCCGTACTTTTCCGCGACTTTAAGGAACAGGCCGGCGTTCGTCACCGCCGCGAGGATTTTCAGACGGTTGCGGATTATTTTTTCGTTTGCCGTTAGTTCCCTGATCTTTTCGCCGCCGTAAAGGGCTACCTTACGGAAATCAAACCCGTCGAACGCCTCCCGGAACGCCTCCCTCTTATTGAGCACGGTTATCCACGAAAGCCCGGCCTGCATACCCTCCAAGGTCAGCATTTCGAACAGCCTGCCGTCGTCATGGACGGGCCGGCCCCATTCGTTGTCGTGGTAGGCCGCGTACAGGGGGGTGTTGCCGAAACAGCGGAATTTTTCGGTCATATCATTTTGCCTCCCTGCGGATATAGTCGTTTCGATTTGAAATGAGACGACGTAGCGGTCACGTTCTTGGCCGCGGAGACGCGGGGCGGCGGCTTTATGCGTATATCAAGCGTCCCCGAGGTTCCGGGATCGTTTCGCCGTCTTCTATGGCGCATTCTATCCATTCCAGAATGATGCGCTCGACGTTTTCGGTCACTTCTTTCAGAGTTTTGCCGTCCGCCATGCAACCGGGAAGTTCGGGCACTTCGGCAAGGTAACAGTTGTCCTCTTTGCTCCAGTAGATAATTATTTCGTACTTTGGGATATTTGTCATGATAATCACACACCTTTTATTCCGCCCATCAGTACCCGTAATAATATGGCGTGAATCTGAACGTGTACTTTCCGTATGCGTCGTTTGCGCTTACTACTATATCTTCTGTGACATCAATCGATTTTTGTGAAAAACTGATTTGGTAGACATCATAGCCGGAATCTATCCATGAATCAGTACCAATTTTTACCGTTTCGAGTCCGTCTATTGATTTGTTTAGTTGTGTGACAGCAATTTCTGGAGATTCGCCTCTTGTCGGTAAATACAACTCAAGCTCAAATAGCCACTCTTTTTCAAATCCGTCAATAATGGTTCTGGATTGCTCACTTGCAAGATTAACTGTTGGCTGGCTGCGTTTCCATGCCTCCTTGAAAGCCTGATCAAGAGGGTTTAAGATGTTTATTAGCGCCTTTGTGTTGGCAGCAACTCTGTCTAGGTATGGAGTAACTTTATCTGGGTATACTGCAACTCCGAACAGCTTGGAATTGATGTAATTATTCCAGTTTTTGTCTGATCCTAACCATTCTTTTGTATTATAAGTAAAATCCCTCCAGTCATCACCAAGTCTGTGTCTCACGTCAAAAAGATATATGGAATTGGCCGATTGTTTTTCGTGGTATTCCGCATCGCCTTCTTTTGCTACATAGAGGGCTTGCTTGTTGTTTTGCAGAACTTAATAAAGATACAAGCTCATATGCATCTGTATCTTGCGGGTTCTTGTTCCATCGTTCAGTGGCAATGTCAATTGGGGTACGACCAAACTTATCCTTAATGCTTAGGTCAAGTCCATATTCGATAAACAGCTTTAGGCAATCAATATTGCTAGGATTTACAAAAAGAAAGACACACGCCTCAGGACAACAAGCAAATGATGTGATCATTTGTTCATTCTCCGGTTTGCTGATACGGACAGCATTTGGATCCAAACCATAATCGAATAATAGTTTGAGCATTTCAGCATTGTTTGAGTTGCACCTGTTTGAAAGCGGAGGACTAATTTTGCTGGAATTCGGATTCGCGCCCATCTCAAGACAATATTTTGCCTTATCATAATCAAAATCCTTCCAAACAGCGCGTGAAAGCATATAGTCGTACTCAATTACATCGACTTGCCTATTCAGTCCATCCCACTCCACATAAAGCCCCAATGATTCTCCGATGAACCTAAGCGGAACCATAGTCCTGCCGTTGATTATCTTCGCCGGGGCGTCCAATATCACTGTTTTTCCGTCAACCACAGCCTCCGCCGAGCCGATAGTCAAGACAATCATGTGAGCCTTATTTGCGGCGGTTATCGTTTTTGTTGAATCTTCATAACAGACGGTCAGCTTAAGGTTCTCCGCGATTGCCCGCAAAGGAACCAGTAGCCTGTCATTTTCGATAACAGGCTTTTGGTCAAGGCTGATTCCCAGATAATTTACATAAACGCTTATGTCCTGATCCGCAAAAACCGGCAGGAACTTACAAAGCGACATAGTTAGCGCTAATGCCGGTATAACCAGCCAACTCCTGATTTTGCGCATTACATCAGCCTCCAAATAGGTTGTTTGGACCTACAGCCTTATCAGCTCCGCGATGCTCATGGCAATATTGTCCAGAATGTCGTAAAATTTATCGTTCAAATCGTAATACTTCCCGTTCGGCTTGGTTATCGGGTCGTAGGCGTCGATGCTGTCCCTGTCCTTCCTGGCGACGACGTACGCGGTCACGTTCTTGGCCGCCAGCATTTCGCAGATGTCCGCGACGTTTTTGCCGGTGGCCGTGGGCACGTGGGGCGGCGCGTCGGTTATCAAAATGAACATGCGCTTGCTCGTCTCGTCGCGGGAGGAGTTCACCAGCTCCACGCCCGTTTCCAGCGCGTCCAAAGACGACTCCGGGATGTCCCCGCCGTAGGTGCGCGGGATGTTCTTGACCTGCTTCTGGAACTTGAACACGTCCTCCGTGAAGTTGTAGACGCTGGGCTTTTCCTTCTCGCCCAGGTCGCCGAAGCCGATGAGGCCGAGCTTGAAGACCGCCCCTTTGGAGGCCAGAATGCTCGAAAACTCGATCGCGCGCTCCTTCACGCCGTTGATGTAGGTGTCCATGCTGCCCGTGGTGTCTATCAGGAACAAAATGTTGACCCGGTCGGCGGCGGAATATCCGCCGGGCCGCTCCGGCGGGGCGGACGTCTTGGTGCGGTCGAACTCCGCCCGCTCGATCCTGCCGGAAGTCAGGTCGCGGACGTAGACCTCGAAGAGGTTGTTCACGTCGAGGGCGTAGGTGATCTCGATCTGCGTCGTTCCGGAAAGCCCGGTCAGCGAGACGCTGCCGGTGTACTTTTTCTCGTCCTCCCGGCCCTGCTCCCACTGGTACACGTCTACGTTCACCTGCGACGCCCCGGACATGGAGGCGAAGTTGGCGTCGGAGAAGCGGCCAGGGATCGGGCTGCCCATCGGGATGATCGGGATCAGGCTCTTTTCCATCGTGGCCAGGTTCGTCACGGCCTCCGTCCCGAAGATCTGCCGCGTTATCTGGCCGACTTTGACGCTGCTGTTCGGCAGGTGGACGAGGTAGTTGTAGATCGCCGCGCCCATGGCCACGCTCTTGGCGGGGTCGGTGGCGCGGTAGGGCTCCTTGATCGCCCCGGCCACCATGCGCTTGACCATCGGCACGAGCGTCGAGCCGCCGACGAGTATGACCTTCGAGATGTCGTCCGCGCCGCAGCCGGCCCTTTTCAGGGCTTCCTCCAGGATGTCCTTGCTCCTGTCGACGTATTTGCGTATCATCGACTCGAACTCCTCCCGCGTCAGTTCCAGCAAGAGGTTCTTCGGCACGCCGTCGTAAATGATGAGCGGGTTCACCCTGACGGAGACCTTGTTCGCGCCGGAGAGCTTCTTCTTCGTCTGCTCGGCCTCCTGTTTCAGCTTCTGGACGACGCGCTTGCGCTCCGCGCGCTCGAGCGCGTCCAGGTCGATGCCCGCGTCCTCCCTGAACCTCTGCTTCATCCAGCGGATCAGCTCCGAGTCGAAGTCGTCCCCGCCGAGGTTCATGTCGCCCACGTCGGAGAGCTCCTGAAAGACCTCCTGCCCGTTCTCGTCCTTCGAGACCTTTAGTATGCAGGCGTCGAACGTCCCGCCGCCGAGGTCGTAGACCAGAAGCGTCTGGGCGTAGCCCTGCCTGTAGCCGTATTCGATAGCCGCGGCCAAGGGCTCGGACAGCAAAAACACGTTCCCGAACCCCGCCAGCAGCCCGGCCTGCCTGGTGGCATAGATCTGCCTGTCGTTGAAGTAGGCGGGGTGGGTTATGACCACCTCGTCGAAGCTCTGCCCGGCCTGTTCCTCCGCGGCGGCCTTGAGCTTTTTCAGTATCTCCGCGCTGACCTCCTCCGGCGTCTTCTCCATGCCGCCGGCGCTGATCTTCTCGCTTTGGCCCATCAGCCGCTTGACGGAGATGACGGTCGTCTCCGGGTAGATTATCGCGCCGGCCTTGGCCTCCGCGCCGACGACGACGCCTTCCTCCGTCCAGCTCACGACGGACGGCAGGATCTCCTCCGCTCCGTCCGCGCGGACGGTCTCGAGGGCGTCGGTCCTGTCGTTGTAGAGGACGCCGACGCTGTTGGTGGTGCCGAGGTCTATTCCCAGGTATGGCATTGTTATCCCTCCGTGGTAGATTGATAATTAATGGATAAATGAGGTGTTAGTCGGAAATAAGGTTGATAATACTAAATGTATAAGAAGCACACCTTTCTATATTGAATAACGCGCCGCATTGTAGGGCGGGGGCTTGCCCCCGCCGCGCCATGCGGCGAAGTCGTTGACAATCTTCTCAGATTATGACAAAACAGCGTTATCGGCGATATAATTTATTACTTTCTTATAAAGGACGGCCTGTTTCATAAAAGGCGCCCCGAAAAATTTCTCATACGCAGAATAAGCGTCTATCGAGGTTTGCTCGGCAAAATAATCCGCGGTGTCCGCCTGGCTGACCGATATACCCGCGTCTTCCGCAACTGCCTGGACTATAAGGTCATACCTCGCCGTCTCCATAATTTCATCATACTTGACCGCCTTCAGTTCGTCAACGCTTTCGACGCCGTCGTTGGCGCTGATATATTCCTCCAGCGTCTTTTCGGAAAATCTCGCGTTTAGTTGATAGGTATACATCATGGAATTCTCCAGGTGTTCAAACAACTGATCGGGCACTGACCGCACGGTTGTCGCTTCGGTCAGATGTTGCTGGATATATTCGGTAATGTTGCTTCTCTGTATATCATGGTGAATGCCTTCCTTCATTTCTTCAACGGTTGTCCAACCATAGGAGGAGGACAGCTTCTCAGCCACGAAGTCATCGGTTAATTCAGGATTCTTTCTTTCGCGTATATAGTTGATAACTATAACAAATAAGACAGTTTTTCCACGGTCGGATACTTCCTCATAGTCATCCGGATAGGTAATCTCCACATTGACCGTTTCACCGGGTATATGTCCGATCAGTGAATCTAGCGCAGAGTCTGTTCCTCCGACGAACATATTCATGCCGCCGTCTATGTCGCCGCCGGTGTGCTTCACGCCGTCAAAAATATCGTGATAATTGATATTTACTATGTCGCCGCTGGCAACCGCGCGATCCGTGGTTTGTGCGTCGTAACTAAACTTGCTTAGTATATCATTGATCTTAGTTTGAATGACAGCGTCCGGGATAGTATAGACGTCTTTAGGAATGAGCATCGCCTTGTAATTAAACATCTCGATATAATCAAGAGCTCGGATGCCTTTCCAAAAACCGTTCTGGTCAATACCGACGCTGAGTGGGAACACGGTCTTGTATGTGGGCGACGAAACAATTGTGACTGTCATTGTCGATCCGTCCCACTCAACCTGCGCTTCCAAAGCCTCAGATATAGCGCGCAGAGGGATCAGGGTACGCTCGTTGACGATCACCGGCGGGGAATCCATCTTATATTCATTGACCGTATCATATATTGTCTGGCCTGAATCATCATTACGATAATCTCCGTATTTCATAACCGGATTGCCCACAACCATCTCAATGTACTTGTCACTCGAATACATGATAATTTTTTGAGAATCTGCATCCCAGTACACCCCCGCCCCCATCGCCTCCGCAATCGCCCTAAACGGCAGCATGACCCTGTCGTTTATTATCTGCGGCGGCACGTCGAAGGTCAGTTGAACGCCGTCTAGGACGACGGCCGGGGCCGTTTCGGCGCCGGCTTTACAGGCGGGCCGCGAAAATATCACGCCGCCGCAAACCGTTATTGCCGCTATGGTCAGGCACAGAAACTTTTTGGTTCTCATCTCATCCCTCCGTATATTTTTTACCCCTCCACCACCGTCTTCTCAAACCTCCCGGGCTCGAAATCCCGGGAAAAGCCGCTGGGCGCGTACTCCCCCGCGAACCCCAGGTCCTCGACGCCCCCGCGCACCAGGCCGCTCTCCTCGTCCACGGACAAGGTTATCCGAAGCCGCGTCTTACCGCTCGGCCGCGCGGGCAGGCCGACGATCTCGACCTCCCCGATCAGGCGGCAGTCCCCGACGCCGTCCTCTATGTCGATCCGTTCCATTATTTTCAGGGCGAAGCGCGTCATCTCGTCCGGCGTGTCCCCCGAAAGCGTGAAGACCTGGCTCTTCTTCGCCAGGGCGTAGCTTGCGCCCCGGCGGATCATCGGATAGAACGCCTTCTTCCCGCCGGTTTCTATCTCGAGGCCGATGTCGTGGGGCACGGTTACCTCGAACTCCACGGAGAGCTTCTCATCCTCCAGGTCGGGGTTGGACAGCAGGCCCATCTTCATGGCGGCGTAATAGGCCGCGCCGAGGGATATGTCCGCTGCCGGGCGCTCGGAGGTGTAGATCTTGCTCTCGTCGTTGAAGATACCGACAAGCATCCGCCTGACCCAGGGCATCTGGGACGAGCCGCCCTCCAGAAGCACCCTGTCCACGGCCTCCGGCGGCACCGCGCCCGTGTAGCACTCGCGCAGGGCTTTCAGCACCAGATTGCGCGTCTTTTCGATGAACGGCGCTATGCGCTCCTCGAAAGCCTCCCGCGTAAGCTGTTCCGCGAACGGCGGTATGCAGAAGGTGAACGGTATCCGGAAGCTCCTGACGCCGGAGAGGCGCTCCTTGGCCTCGCGGCTGCGGACGGCTATCTCCGCCCGGTTCTCCGCGGCCATGTCTTCGGGCTTCTGCCCGGTTTTGGCCTCCACCAGGCCGAGGCACATCTCCGCCAGGTTTTCGTCGATGTTGTCCCCGCCGTGGTACGCCTCGCCGCCCTCGCTGATGACCTGTATCTTTATGCGGCGCTCGTCCTTTTCGGCCACGCGGAAGAGGGTTATATCCAAGGTGCCGCCGCCGAAGTCGAAGACCAGTATCTTCTCGTTTTTCTGGAGCTGGTGCCGGAAATTGTACGCCAAAGCGGCGGCCTTCGGCTCCTCGATAAGGCAGATCAGCCTGCCGCCGAGGCCGGCCAGCTCGCAGGCGCGCATCGTGGCCTTCTTCGCGGCGTCGTCGAAATCGTAGGGCACAGAAACCACCGCGCCGGCGATTTCGGCCTTTGGGTTTATGCCTTGGGTGTGGTTCAGCAGTTCCTCCAGTATTTTCGCGGATATTTCCTCCGGAAGATAGTCTTTCCCGGCCAGGCGGACCGTCCTGCCGGTACCCATGCTGCGCTTTATCGAGCGGACGGTCGTCTCCGGGTATATCTTTATCGAACGGAACGCCTCCTCGCCGACGAGCCACTCGCCGGAAGCCCCGTCCGGCCCGGCGGCCGCGTCCGGCCGGAACTGCACCACGGACGGCATGGGTATCTTCCCGAAGCCGTTGCTGTAGTCTATCGGTTCCGGCCTGCGGTTCTGGTGGTCCCAGTAGCTCACGACGGAGTTGGTCGTCCCCAGGTCGACGCCGAGGATGTACCAGTCCTCCCGGGGCCCGCCGAGGGCTTCGATTTGGGATTTGTAGGATTCCCAGGTCATGGATTCATCCCCTAGCAATACATTATGTCTAGCGTATCCAGAAAAACCGGACACTTTCATTGCGCTCGACAATATCAAGCTCGTGGTGATCCGCCGTAATCAAATGACCGCCAATAACAGCCGCTTCCGCCAGCGCGATGGAATCGGCGAGTGAGATACCCGACTGATGGCTTAAGTATATCACAATTTTCATCCGCCAGCCCGTAAGGAACTGTCCAGAAATAAACTGATCAAATATTTTTTTGAAACGCCGTAGAAGCGTTCGTCGTTTCAAAAAAATGTGCATGTTATTTCTGGACAG
>JGI20166J26741_10886669_pt1 | contig 14855 bp, 12 predicted proteins | sample TergutCu122P5_FD_26741 | JGI IMG/M metagenome (IMG submission 26741)
CCCGCTCGGGATCACGATCAAGCCGACCGCCATCACCAACTCCAGCGAGATCGCCACCGCCGTCGAGACCATGACCGACGTCGACGCCATCCTGATCCCGACCGACAACACGGTCGTGGCCGGCGTCGCCCCGGTCATCGCCTTCGGCGAGAGGGCCAAGATCCCCGTGTTCACGGCCGACGCCGACACGCTGAAGAAGGGCGCCGTCGCCAGCCGCGGCGTCAACTACGAGACCGAGGGCCGGGAAGTCGGCCAGATGGCCTACGACATCCTGGTCAATGGCAAGGCGGTCGGCGAAGTGCCGGCCATCGTCTCCCAGCAGACCCAGCTCTTCGTGAACCCCGGCGCCGCCGAGAAGATGGGGGTGACTATTCCCGCCGCCGTGCTCGCCGACGCTGAACAGGTGGCGACCACCGGGTAGGCTGACGGACCGAGTTCGCTGCGCCGGTGGCCGTGGCCACCGGCGCAGCGCCGTTTCGCCGTCAATCCCGGGGAGGAACTGTGGGATCCGTCGTCTGGCTCTTCCACGGTTCGCTGTCCGCCGTCGAGCAAGGGCTGGTATACGCCCTGCTGGCCCTCGGCGTCTTCCTGACCTTCCGCATCCTCAACTTCGCCGATCTGACCGTCGATTCCTCGTTCACGACCGGGGCCGCCACCGCGGCCGTGCTGGTCACCTCGGGCCGGTCGCCCTGGCTGGCCCTGCTGGCCGGGGCGCTGGCCGGGGCGCTGGGCGGTCTGATCACGGCCTTGCTCCACACCGTCGGCAAGATCGACCCGTTGTTGGCGTCGATCCTGACGATGTTGGGGCTCTACTCGATCAACCTGCGGATCATGGGCGGGCGGGGCAACGTCTCGCTGATCAAGTCCGACACCCTGTTCACGCCCATCCGGGACTGGCTCGGCACGTGGGGGTCGGTCGGGCTCTTCGCCGCCGTCGTGCTCGTGGTGGTGCTGGTGCTCAACTGGTTCTTGTCCACCGACTTGGGCCTGGCCATCCGCTCGACGGGCGACAATCCCGGCATGGCGGCCAGTTTCGGCGTCTCCAACAACGTCACGAAAACCATCGCCCTGATGCTGGCCAACGCCCTCGTGGGATTGACGGGCGCGCTGATGGCGCAGTATCAGGGGTTCGCCGACATCGGCGGCGGCACGGGCCTGATCCTGGCCGGCCTGGCCTCCGTCATCCTCGGCAACGCCATCCTGGGGACACGGTTCATGAGCGTGGCCCTGATCGGCGTGGCGGTGGGCTCGGTGATCTACCGGTTGGCGATCTTCCTGGCCCTCAAGCTGCCGTTCGTCCAGACGACGGACATGCGGATCATCTCGGCCGCGATCGTGGTGGCGGCCCTGATCCTGTCCCAATCGGCCACGGTGCGGTCGGCCTTCGGCCGGCTCAAGCCGTTCCGCTCCAAGCTGGACACGTCGGAGCCGATGACGCTGGTGCCGAACGCCTTCTCGCCGCTGGCCAGCGCCGACGCCGTCAGCGCCCAAGCCCAGGCCGGGCGCACCGCCGAGGAACCCTCGGTGTCACCGCCGGCGGCCCGACCGGGCGGGGGCGACTGATGCTGCGGCTGGCCGACATCCACAAGACCTTCTTCCCCGGCACGGTCAACGAGCGCCGCGCCCTCCGCGGCATCGACCTCGAATTGGCCGAGGGCGACTTCGTCACCATTATCGGCTCCAACGGGGCCGGCAAGTCGACCCTGCTCAACGTCGTCGCCGGCACCCTGCCCGTCGACCGGGGGACGATCTCGATCCGCGCGGCCAACGTCACCAAGCTGGCCGAGCACCGGCGGGCCGCCGGCATCGCCCGGGTCTTCCAAGACCCCTCGGCCGGGACGAGCCCCCACCTCACCATCGAGGAGAACTTGGCCGTGGCCTTCCGCCGGGGCCACCACCGCTTCCTGCGCCACGGGGTCAGCCGGGCCCGGCGCCAGCACTTCCGCCAGGAGCTGGCCAGCCTCCGCCTGGGCTTGGAGGACCGGATGACCCACCGAGTCGGCCTGCTCTCGGGCGGCCAGCGCCAGGCCCTGTCGCTGCTCATGGCCTCGTTCACCCGGCCCGACATCCTGCTGCTCGACGAGCACATCGCCGCCCTCGACCCGGAGCGGGCCGAACTCGTCCTGGGCCTGACCACGCGGGTCATCGCCGACTCGGGCCTGACCGCCCTGATGGTGACCCACAACATGGAGCACGCCCTGCGGCTGGGCAACCGCCTGCTGATGATGCACGACGGCCAGATCGTCCACCAGCTGGGCGAGGAGGAGAAGACGGCCGCCGGCGTCGAGGACCTCCTGGCCATGTTCACGGGCGCGAAGGGCGAGTTGTCCGACCGGACTCTGTTGCGCTGAGGAATCGAGGCGGGCGAACCTCGTGGCTCAGGCTGGCTGTACGAGAACACACGATTGGGCAGGCAGGAATCGGGGCGACCTCCGTGGCTCAGGCTCACTGGCAAGGCGACGCCGTGGGCCCCGGCGGCGAGGCGCGACCCCCGTGGCTCAGGCGCGTTGAGTCGTCCCGCCCGGCTCGGGCAGCGCCACCTCGACCGGCCCGAACCAGCGGGTGACGTGCTCGGCCATGGCCGCGTCGAAGTCGTCGTCGTCGTGGTGGTCGCGCAGCCAGTCGACGAAGCTGCCGTCGACGCAGGCGTCGAGCTCCTTGAGACAGGCGGCGGTGTCCGTGACGGCGCGGTAGAGCATGTCCTCGGCCTCGGCCGGCGTGGAGAAGAAGAACGGGTAGCGCGGCGGCAGGATCGACCGGGCCCAGTCCGTGTCGGGGAAGATGCCGACGGCGCCGGCGACGAGCGCCTCGACGTACTCCAGGCCGTAGGACTCTTCGGTGGCGGTGGCCAGGAAGGCCGTCGTCCTGGCCAGGGCCTTCCAGTAGTCCGACCGCGACGGCACGAGCGGGCCCACCTTGGCCCAGCGTTCGCGTGACAGCCGCATGGCGGGCTCGCTGACGAGGTGGGCCTCCGACAGGCGGGCCTCGACCGTGATGGGCGTCCGCTTGGCCACCTTGGTGACGACGTCGATGAACTGGTGGGGCTGCTTGCGCGCCGAGACGTAGATGGCGGGGTAGAGGACGATGGGCGTCGGGGTTTCCTGGCGGGGTTGGACGTGCTCCAACTGGATGCCGAGGTTGACGCCGCCGATCCGGGCGCGTTCGGCCAGCGGCTTGACGGTCCACCGGCGGACGGTGTCGGCGATGGCCCGCATCGTGCGGTCGGAGTTGGCGAAGGTGGGGAACAGCGCGCAGGACAACGACACCTCGGCGGCCTCGACGGTGTCTTCGTAGCGCGTGGCGTCCCACCAGACGAAGTTCATGATCTTGGGCTTGTCCGTCGTCTGGCGGAAGGTGCGCCAGATGGCGACGGAGTCGATCACGTCCATGTTGATGAGAACGGTGTCCGAGGCGTCGATCAGCTCCAGCGGGACGAGATCGAAGTCGGGGTGGTGGTGGGCCCTCGGGCCGACCAGTTGGGCGCCGGGGAACAGTCGCAGCAGGCGTCGGACCAACGTGTCCCCGGCGTCGTGGCCGGCCACGTGGCCCGTGGCGTCGACGGTCAAGGTTTCGTGCTGGATGGCGACCTTCATCGTGGGTCCTTTCCGGATTCGGCGGCGCTGGCTCCTCTGTGGCTCACCCTAGCGCGTCGGCTCCCAGGAATTCCCGCCAGCGGGGCAGTTCCCGGCGGGCCTGGGCCATGCCCAGCTCGAAGCTCGCCCGGAGGGCCGGCACCGACCGGGTGCGGTTGGCCACGGTCATCCGCTCGGGCACGAAGAGGCAGGCCTGGCCCGCGCTCTCGAGGTCGAAGAGTTCTTCCCGGGTCCGGTTGTAGTTCCGCCAGCGGTCGGCCAGGGCCGCCGCGGCGGCGGGGTAGCGGCGGAACCAGGCGCGGTAGAGGCCGGGCCAGCGGCTCGGACGCTTGACGTAGGAGCGCTCCTGGCTGAGGACGACGAAGAAGCGGTCGAAGCCGTCGTGGCGGGCGGCGTCGAGGGCGATCCCGCCGGCCGGGCCGAGGGCGCCGTCGACGTAAGCGTGGCCGTCGAGGTCGACCGGGGGCATGATCATGGGCATGGTCGACGACGCCTCGACCCGCAGCATCAGGCCCCGGGTGTGGGCCAGATCCCGCTCGCCCCAATAGACCATCCGGCCCGTGTCGGCCTCGAACGCCCCGATGCGGCGGCGGGCCGGATTGGCCCAGAAGGTGGTGAAGTCGAAGGGCAGGGCTTGGTCCGGACCGGCGGTCTGCTCGTAGATGTAGCGCGCGTTGAACAGGCCCTGGCCGGTGAGGAAAGTGCCGAGGTTGCCGAACTTCGGGTCGCCGGCGAACTCCACGAACGAGCGCCGGGCCCTCGTGGCGTCGCGGGAGAGGTAGTTGACGAGGTGGGTGGCTCCGGCCGAGATGCCCGCGACCCAGTCGAGGAACAGCCCCGCCCGCAGCAGCGTGACCACGACGGCCGCCGTCTGCGACGCCCTCATCCCGCCCCCCTCGAAGATCAAGGCGACGTCGGTGACGTTGCTGGTTGGCCGCGGGGGGGAGGACTCAACCTCGGCCGGCGCTGGCGGCGACCCGGGCCCTCCGGCCGGCGGCGGGTTCTCGTGGCCGACCGGCGGGGGCGCCGCGCCGGGCTGTTGACAAGGGTCGGTGCCTGAAGTTTCCTGATCCACGCGCCCGAGGTTAGTCCGCCAAGTGTCGCGCCCGCTGTTCGCCCCCGGGGTCCTGATCGGCGCGCCCGAGGTGAGGGCCCCGCCTGCCGCCGGCGCGTTGGCCTGTCAGTGCGTCCGTTCCGGGCGGTCACCGGCCCTCAGCGCCAGGAACTGCATGACGACCCCCCCGGCCAGGGCGATCAGGCAGCCCACCTGGAGGGTCAGGTCGAAGGTGTAGAAGAAACCTGCCAGCTGGCCGAAGAGGTAGAGCAGCCCGGCGAAGGCCCAGGCGCCGGCGATGACCCAGCGCGTCGCCCGGCGCCGGTAGCGCACGAGCATGACCGCGCCGAAGGCCAAGGCCAGGCAGAAGAAGCTCAGCGGCGCCAACATCACGCCGATAGCCAACAAGGCGATGAACGGCAGGCCGGTCGATTCGAGTAAGGATTTGGCGTTGACCGGCGCCGTCACGCGGGCGACCGGTTCGGCCGAGCCCGCCGTGAACCACTGCGGCGTGCCGGGCGCCGGGAACTGTCCCGTCGCGACCGCCGGCGCGTAGCCGGACTGCCAGGGCTGGTCGACCGTCCAGGCGCTGAGCGTGGCGGGAGCGATCTGGGGGGCGCTCGTGTGCAGCGAGCCCCAGGCGGAGCCGGCCGGCGTCAGGGAGGTCGTGACGACGGCGAAGGCCTGACGGGGATCCCGGGACCGCTCGGGCGGGCGCGCCAGGGCCGCCAGGTCGGTCGGGCCGCTGGGCGGCGCGGCGAAAGCCGGGGGCAGCCCCGGCGGCGGGGGCGAGGGCGCTGGGGTCGGCTCCGGCGCTGGGGCTCGGGGCCGCGCCGGGGGTTCGAGCGACACGGCGCTCAGCGGCGGGGCGAATCCCCTCGGCCGTTCCTTCGGCGCGTACGCCGGTCCGTCCTGCCACGTGGCCACCCGGACATCGTAACCGGGCCCGCCCGACCGCCGCCCGGTGCGACCGGGCCGCCCGGCGGGCGGTTCGCCTTGACCGGCCGGATCCCGCTGCTGACGGCCTTGTCCAGCGCGCCGGTTGCCCCCTGGCCAGGGCGTCGGGTCATGGTAACGTGGCTTGGGTCTTGTCCGGGCTCGCCCCAGCCGCCCGGTCCATTCCCTCCGATACCCCGGTTGGGCTGTGCAGTTCCCTGAGAATGGAGTCCCCATGCGCCTCGCGCGCTGTGTCGCGCCCTTGGTCGGCGCGGCGCTCTGCTTCGCCGCCCTGCCTGACGCTTCCGCCGCGCCCGTCGCCATCGACGGCGCTCTGACCAGTGACGACTCGCTGTTGCCCGGCCAGGGCAACCGCGGCTACGACGTCACCCACTACGACATTGATCTGACGTTCAAGCCCGTGCCGACCGGCGGGGTCGTGGCCGGCTGCAAGACCACCAGCCCGGTGAAGTCGTCGCCGGCCACGATCACGGCCACCACCACGATCACGGCCACCGCCCCGGCGCCCCTGCGGTCCTTCGGGCTCGACTTCAAGGGCCTGACCGTCGCCGGGGTGACGGTCAACGGGGCCACCGCCACGTGGCAACGCCTCCAGAACGCGACCGCCGGCACCTACAAGCTGGTGGTGACGCCCGCCGGTCCCGTGTCGGGGACGTTCACCGTGGCGGTGCGGTACTCCGGCACCCCGGAGACCTACCTCTTCCAAGGGGGGGCCAGCATGTGGCAAGGCTGGCTGCCCAACCGGACCTACTGCGACACGTCGGGCCAGACCCGCCTGGCCGACGGGGGCTTCACCGGCGTCGGCCAGCCCGGCGGCGGTTTCACGTGGTATCCCAACAACACGACCCCTGACGACAAGGCGACCTACACGACTAAGCTGACCGCTCCCAACGGCTGGAGCGCGGTCGGCGTCGGTCGCCTCGTGGCCAAGAACCCGGTCGCGGGCGGGCAGACCCAATGGGTCTGGGACGAGACGATGCCGACGCCGTCGTTCCTCACCCTGGCCTCGTTCGGCCAGTTCACGGAGCGGGCCACCTCGGTCACGGTGGACGGCCGCGTCATTCCGGTGTTGACCTACACCGCCCCCAACTTGGACCAGGTGGTCGGCGGTGATGCCGCGCGCCAAGCCCAGTTAGCGGACATCCTGAACTGGGGCACGCGGCGCTTCGGCCCGTACCCGCAGGACTCGGCCGGCTACGTGCTGGCTCCCCTGATGGAAGGCTGGGCGCTGGAGACCCAGGGACGCCCCCTGATCACCGAGAGTTTCCCCGATTGGGTCTTGGTCCACGAGTACGCCCACCAGTGGGCCGGGAACTCGGTCACCGTGGCCGACTGGTCGGACTTGTGGATGCCGGAGGGTTTCGCCACCTACGCCGAATGGCTCTACAAGGAGGACCACGGCGGGCTCTCGGCCACCGCCAGCGGGCGGTACGCGTGGTTCTGGACGGACAACCAGTCCCCCTTCTGGGCCTCCCCCCCGGGCCGGCCCACGGTCCAGTCGCTGTGGGGGCCGTCGAACTACCAGGGCGCCGGCATCGCTTGGGCGGCGCTGCGCAGCGGCGTCGGCGACACCGTCTTCGACCGGATCGTACGCACCTGGTTTTCCCGCTACCAGAACGCCAATTGCTCCACGGCGCAGTTCGTGGCGCTGGCGGAGGAGATCTCGGGCAGGGATCTCAGCCGTTGGCGCCGGGATTGGCTGGACACGGCCGCCCGGCCCGGCTACTGGCCGGACACCAACTCCTTTCCCGTCAAGTCCTTCGCGTCGGTGGACATGGCGGTTCTGATCGCTCAAGTGATGGCGCAGATCCAGGCGCTTCTCGCGGTCGTCGTGCGGGTGCTGGCGGGCTGGGGCTCCGGGTAGCGGCGCCCAACGTGGAGGAGCCGGGGGCGACGCCAGGTTCCGCCGGCGGTGCCGTGCGGGGAGGGCCCGCGCCCGGCCCGATCCCGCCGGGAGTCTGGTCGGCCACTTGGCCCGCGTCGCGAGGTTGGGTAGGCTGAACCGACCGCGTCCGACGGTCAGCGATGGAGGTGCGAGGTGCCCGAGGGAAAGGTGCGCTTCTACGATCCCGACAAGGGGTTCGGTTTCATCGCCAAGGACGGGGGTGGCGACGTCTACGTCCGGGCCTCGGTGCTGCCCGACGGCGTGACCACGCTGAAGCCGGGCCAGCGCGTCGAGTTCGGCATCGTCGAGGGGCGGCGCGGCGAACAGGCCCTGTCCCTGGAGCTGATCGAGCCCCCGCCCTCGCTGGCCAAGGCTCAGCGCAAGCCGGCCGATCAGATGGCGCTCATCACCGAGGACCTCATCAAACTGCTCGACTCCATGGGCAACGCCTACCGCCGGGGCCGCTATCCCGACACCAAGACGGCCGAGAAGGTGGCCTCCATGCTCCGGGCTGTGGCGGACGAACTAGAGTTGTGACGCCGGCTCAGCGCAGCCGGTCGTCGACGATCCCCGCCCCAGGAACCAGAAAGGGTCGCAGCGTGGCCAAGACCAAAGCCGATACCGTGACGGCCGCCGCGGTCGAGCTCGCCCGTGAAGCCGCCGTCGAGACGGCGGGAGGCGACGCGGTCGGCGACTATCTCGGCGTCTCGGCCGAGGGCGAGCGGCTCGTGACTCACGCGTTCGACTGCCTCCATCCGGGCTACGTCGGCTGGCATTGGGCTGTCACGCTGGTGTGGGCTTACCGGGCCAAGCAGCCGACGGTCAACGAGGTGGTGCTGCTGCCCGGCGACGACGCGCTCCGGCCCCCGTTGTGGGTGCCCTGGTCGGAACGCATCGAACCGGGCGACGTGGCGCCGGGCATGCTCATGCCGACACCGGACAACGATCCGCGGTTGGAACCCGGCTACGGCGCGGGCTCCAATCCGAAAATGCTCGACGACGCGGTCGAGATTCGGGCGGTGGTGCGCGAGCTAGGCCTCGGCCGGCAGCGCGTGATGTCGGCCTTCGGGCGCGACGAGGCGGCCGAGCGCTGGCTGGTCGGCGCCGGCCCGGACTGCGACCAGGCCCGCCTGGCGCCGGCCACGTGTACGAGCTGCGGCTATTTCATCCGGCTGCGCGGTGGCCTGGGCGCCTGCTTCGGGGTCTGCGCCAACGAGTCCTCCCCGTCCGACGGCCGGGTGGTCAGCGTCGAGTTCGGCTGCGGCGGCCACTCCGACCTGGTCGAGGAGAAGCGGGGGACCGAGCTGCCGGCGCCGGTCTGGGACACGATCAGTCTGGACGCTTCCCTGTTCGACTGAGGCGAGGGGTCCGGGAGCCTCGGTCGAAACCACACCCGCTCGAGTGCGCCGGATCGGGCGACCTGCGCAATAAGGTGGGCGGCATGGTTCTCAAATCGCCCAAGGCCCAGGTCAGACAACCCGACGTTTCCTTCGGCCCTGCGGGCCTGGACGCCTATTTCGAGATCGGCCGCCGTGGCTCCACGCTGACCCGGGAGATTCGCGGCGGGGTCGTCACCTTCTTCTCGATGGCCTACATCATCGCGCTCAACCCGCTGATCATCGGCACGGTGCCGGACGTCCAGGGCAACCTCATTTCCGGCCTGCCCAGCGCCGACCCCGCCAACATCGGCCTGACGATCGGCATGGTGGCGGCGGCCACGGCCTTGGTCGCCGCGGTCATGACGGCGCTGATGGGTGTCGTCGGCCGCTTCCCCGTGGCCCTGGCGGCCGGCCTCGGCCTCAACTCGATCGCCGCCTACGCCTTGGCGCCGACCATGACCTGGGGGCAGGTCATGGGTCTCATCGTCTGGGAGGGCCTCATCATCACGGCCCTCGTCCTGACCGGGTTCCGCAAGGCCGTCTTCGCCGCCGTGCCCAAGGCGCTGCGGACCGGTATCTCTGTCGGCATCGGGCTGTTCATCTGTCTGGTCGGCCTGGCCGACGCCGGCGTGGTGCGGCAGGGCGGGGCCCTGATCAGCCTGGGTGTCGGCGGCACGTTGCTGGGCTGGCCGCTGCTCGTCTTCGCCATCGGCCTGGCCGGCCTGATCATCCTCCACACCCGCAAGGTCAAGGGCGCCATGCTGATCGCCATCGGCGCCACCACGGTGGTCGCGATCCTGGTCGAGCTGCTGGTCAAGACCGGCGCCAAGACCGCCGACCACGCGACCGGCTGGATGCTCAACGTGCCCACCCTGGCGACGAACGCCTGGGGCTGGCCCAACCTCGAGCTGCTGGCGTTCTGGCGCCACGTCGACCTCGTCGGCGCTTTCAGCGGCGGACTCCACACCTGGATCGTCGTGATCCTGACGATCCTGTCGCTGATGTTGGCCGACTTCTTCGACACGATGGGCACGATCGTCGCCATCGGCCAGGCCGGCAACATCCTGCTCGACAACGGCAACCCGCCGAGGACGCAGGAGATTCTGGTGGTCGACTCGCTGGCGGCCGTCGCCGGCGGCCTCTTCTCGACCTCGTCCAACACCAGCTACATCGAGTCGGCCGCCGGCGTCGAGGACGGCGCCCGGACCGGCTTGGCCAACGTGGTGACGGGGCTGTGCTTCCTGGTGGCCCTCTTCGTGTCGCCGCTCGTCGCCGTCGTGCCTTCCGAGGCGGTGGCGCCCGTGCTGGTGCTGGTGGGCTTCCTGATGATGCAGCAGGTCGCCGAGATCGCCTGGTCCGACGTGGAAACCGCCCTGCCGGCCTTCTTCATGATCACGCTGATGGCCTTCACCTACTCCATCACCGTGGGCATCGGGGCCGGGTTCTTGGTCCACCTGCTGATCAAGGCCGTCCGGCGCAAGGGCGGTCAGGTCCATCCCCTGCTCTGGGTGGTGGGCGCCCTGTTCGTCGTCTACTTCGGCCAAGGCGCCATTCTCCAGTGGCTGGGGTGAGGCGCGCTACCGACCCTTGGCCGGCCCGCCGACCTGACCCGCGCCCGGCGTGTTCCAGCTGACGACGAGGCCGGTGCGGCGCCATTCCGCGTGGTCGTCGAGGAATTCCTGAACCGGCTGCAGCGCCCTCGCCGTCGCCGGCTCGAGGCTGACCCAGTGGTGGGCCCAGGCGTCGCGCAGGTCGGCGGTCTGCCCGGGGGTGACCGAGCCGACGACCCGGCCCGGCGTCGACGTCAGCGGCAGGTCGAGGTGGCGGCGCAGCAGGCCGCGCAGGCACAGGGTCGAGCTGACGCCGGCGCGGGCCAAGTCGAAATCGATTTGGTCGAGCGTGGTCGTGGTGAGGCTCAGGCTGGCGCCCAGGAAGAGTTCGTCGAGCCACGCTTCCAGCAGCGACCACGACGCCGCCAGCCGCTCGGGCGGCACGAACCGGCCCTGGAAGAGCGTCTCGGCGTCCAGCGGCGTCGGTTGGTCGGCCGGCAGGTGGGGGATCGAGGCGGCGCGGCGCAGCAGCGGGCCGAACTTGGGCTGTCGCGGCGGGGCCAGGGCAAAGCGGTCCCGCGTGATCTGGCGGAGCCGTTCGGCCAGGGCCGGGGGCGCGGCGAAGAGTTCGAGAACGCGGTCAGCCTCGACCGCCCACAGGAGGAACTTTCCGTTCATGGCCCCACCGTAGTGGCTCGACCGCCGCAGGAGGGGGCCGTTCCGGGCGACGAGGCAGCGGGTGTGGGTTAGGCTGACCGGCGTGCATCGACTTCCCCGGTCGTGGCCGGTGGTCGTGGCCACGCTGCTGGCGATTTTCTGTGCGACGTCGAGCGCGTGGGCGCAAACCGTTGCCTTCACCGTCGCGGCGCCGGCGACCACGACGGCGGCCGGTCTGGTGGGCGACCCCGTGAGCCAGCTCTACTGGTTGGCCCAGCCGCCCTCCGGCCCGACCCCGGGCGGAGATCTGGCCACGACTGTCCTCGGCGTGAACGGTGACGGCAGCGTGGTGGCGCGACTGACGGTGGCCACCTCGGTCGACGTGACGGCGATCGCGTGGTACGACAAATCGCTGTACCTGGCGGACATCGCCGACCCGGGCCTGACCCGCCAGACCGTGACGGTCTACGGGGTGCCGGCGGCGGCCGTCGGCGGCGACAAGGAAGTGCCCTACGCGACGTACCCCCTGGCCTATCCCGATGGGCCCCACGACGCCGCCGCCATCCTCATCCGACCGGACGGTCGCCTCTTTCTCATCACGGTGGACGGGCGGCTGTACCAAGCGCCGGCCAACCTGTCGCAGGCCGACGCGACGACGCTGGCCTTCGTCGGGCCGGTGCCGACCGGCGTCACCGCCGGGCTGTTCCTGACCCAGGACCTCCTGGCCGTGCGGACGGCCACGGCGATCGTGCTGCTCGACGCCAACACGCGGGCGGCCACCCAGCGCAGCAGCGGGGAGGTGCCGGGCCGGGGCCTGGCGCTCGACTTGTCCGGCACGGAGTTCCTGACGGCGTCCAGCGCCGGCTCCGGCGTCACCGTGGCGGCCGTGCCGATCCCGGGACCGGCGCAGCCCTCGCCCTCGGCCCCGGCCTCGGCGGGAGAGCCCGGGGCCGGGTCGCGCCGGGGCACGCAGGTGATGATCCTGGCGGCGGCGGTCCTGGCGGTGGTGGGCGGGGTCTTGGCCTTCCTGCGCCACTGACGGTCGTGGGACGGCCGGCGCCGGGCCGGTCGCCGGGAGAGTGGGCCGGAGCATGATTCCGACCCAGCGGTCGGTGCCCGGAGGTGATGCTTCAGCCCCGTCACGCCGGACTCGACCCCGTCCCGGGGCCCTCAGCCCTGATCCACCGAAGATCCGCGTGGCGAGCGAGGCCCAGCGGGTGTCGTGGCGGCGCCGGCGGCGCGATTCAGACTGGACGTCTTCCGAGCGTCGCCGACGCCGCCCATGCGCCCGTTGGGGGTCGCTCGGTCGTCGAGATTCGGTGGATCAGGGCTCAGCCGTAGTGGGGCGGCTTGTCGGCCAGCAGCCGCCGTTCGTCGGCGGTCAGCGCGGTCCGGCGCGAGGGCGGTCGGGGCGCGGCGTCGAGGCCCAGGCGGTGCCGGATCGAGTCCAGGGCGGCCTGCCAGCGGGCGGCGCCGAAGCGGGCGGCGGCGCCGGGGACCGGGTGGGGCCACGGCTCGTGGCGCGCCCAGGTCGACTGGGCGTGGGCGATCAGCCGGTGGCGGGTCCAGCCGAGCGCGGCCAGCGTCCGCAGGATCTCCGCCTTGTCCTCCTCGGGCGCCAGAGCAGCCGGTCGGCCGTCGCCGGGCCGCGCGGCGGCGGGGGACTCGGCGACGGAGCCGGTCAGGGCACAGATCAGCGCGTCGGCCCAGGCGGTCATCGTCGTCCTTTCGCGTGGCGGCTCGTCGTCGTGCCGCGACCCTGGCGCCGGTCGGTGCCGACCACACGACCGGTCCGGGAGACGGTATCGTAACTCCCGCCCGTGGCCCCGTAGCTCAGGGGATAGAGCGAAGGTTTCCTAAACCTTGCGTCGTAGGTTCGAATCCTATCGGGGCCGCCGCGAGAAGGACTGGTGGTCATGGCAACAGGTTCTGAGACGTCCCCGGGCGACAGGCTGGTCAGCCGACTCGTCGGCGACCTGACGAGCGGGCTCAGCGCCCTCGTGACCGGGTTGCCGGGGTCGGGTCGGTCGCATCTGTGTCGGGCCGTCGCCCAGGAGCTCGACGGTCTGGGCGCCCACGTCGTGGCGGTGCGCGGCAACCGTCTGCTGGCCGACCGGCCGCTGGCGGCGTTGTCGCTCTTGGGGCTGAAGATCGACGACGGCCCGAGGCCGCCGGGCGGCTCCGTCCTGGCCGGGGCGGCCGCCGCGCTGGCCTCGCTGCTCGATCCGCCCAACAGCGTGCTGATCATCGACGACGCGGCCGCTCTCGACAATGTCAGCGTGGGCGTCATCGCCGACCTGCGGGCCAGGAAGAGCCTGCCCTTGCTGCTGGTCGGCGACTACGGGGTGGTCCAGGCCGACGCCGTGGTCGAACTGGTGGCGGTCGCCCAGCCCGGGGTGACCGTGGCGACGGCGGAAATGCCGTTCGAAGACGTCACCCGCCTGACCAACGCGTTGCTGGACGGGGTCGTCGGGGCCGACACCGTCTCCCGCATCGCCACGCTGTCCGGCGGGCTGCCCGGCCTGGTGCAGGCCATCGTCCACGTCAATCGCCACAGCGGACGGCTGACGCGGCAGGGCGGCGTCTGGGAGGCCGACGGCGACCTCTGGGACGACGCCCTGCGTTTCGCCCTGCTGCCGTTCCTGCGGGGCCTCGACCGCGTGGGTTGGGACGGCCTGGTCCGGCTGGCCAGCGCCGACGGCGTGACGGCGGCGGGGGCCGAGGAGCTGGTCGGCGCCGCCACCGCCAGACTGCTGACCGAGCGCGGCCTGCTTCGGCGCGACCACATGACGCCCGCCCCCGGGCTGCATGTCTTCCCCCCGGCGTTGGCCGAGCTGTTGCGGCGCGGCGACGCCGCCGCTGAGACGCCGACGGGCCGCGACCCGCTCTCCGCCGCCGGGCGGACCGGTTGGCCGGCCGACCTGACGGGGCCGCAGGCGGCCGCCGTGGCTGATCGGATCGTCGCCCAATGGCGCTCCGGCGTGGCCCTCCACTGGACCCGGTGGGACACCGACCGCGTGCCGCGCACCGCCGTCCCGCTGCTGCTGGCGCTCATGTCGGGCATGACCGGCGACGACTACGTGACCATGGTCTTCGAGCGGACCAACCTGGGGGCCGACCAGGCCGGGCTGACCGACTTCGTCGGCCTGGTCGCCACCTACCGGGCGCTCTGGCAGCGCGATCTGGCGGGGGCGCTGGCCGAACTCGAACGCCACGAGCGGTCCTTCCCCCATCTGGCCACGCGTGTGCGCGGCGACGCCTGCCACCTCATCATCATCTGCGACCGGGTGCCGGAGCCCGCCCTCCTGGCGCTGCCCGGGCCGGACGAGCCCGCCGACGGCCCGGACGCCCAGATGCTGCTCGTGGCGCGGGCCGAAGCCATGCTGGCCCAGGGCCAGGCCCGCGACGCGGCCGAGCAGTTGGCGCTGGTCGATCCCCACACCGAGAAGACGACGGTCATCGCCTCGACCTTGAGGAGCCTGGTCCACGTCCTGGGCGACGACGTCAGCGGCGGTGTCGAGCTGGCGGTCGGGCACCTGCGCCAGGCTGTCGAGGCACTCGATTCACGCTCCGTCTCGGGCCACGCCTACGTGGCGGCGCTGGGGCTCAGCATGCTCGGACGCTTCGACGAGCTGGCCTCGATCGTGGAAGTCGTCTACCGCTTGGCCAACACCAATCTCTTCCAGAACAGATTCCAGATCGGCCTGTTCATGCTGGGCTCGTTCGTGGCGGACTGGGAAGGCCGCCAGGACTACGCCCGCACTCTGGCCATCCAGGCCT
>JGI20166J26741_10887780_pt1 | contig 14854 bp, 8 predicted proteins | sample TergutCu122P5_FD_26741 | JGI IMG/M metagenome (IMG submission 26741)
AGACGAGGAAGAAGACGTAAGAAGCTACTGGATGACCTTAAGGACAGGAGAGGATATTCTCATTTGAAGGAGGAGGCTCTGCATCGCACTATATGGAGGCCTCGTTTTGGAGGAGGCTTTGGACCTGTCGTCAGACAGAATACTGAATGAATGAATATATATATATTGCAGCAGGCTCTCCATCTTGTATTCCTCATTTTACAAAAGGTCTTACAGTTATGCAAAGTGCTTTCAGTTTCAATCTTATCAGCTTTCTTTGTCACTGCTTGCCAAACTGAAGAAATCTATTTAAGTCCCTTTCTCAGAAAGGAGAGGATTCACTACTATTGCTTGCATGCATGCATACATGTGTGTGCATCAGTTATCAACAATGGTAGAAGACACTGTTCTAAACTTTTGGTGAAGTGAAATTACCACACAAAAATGTGACTTTGTGTTAACATAAAAAATCATTTCAAATCAGACAAATACACCTGGTGTGAGCCATCAACTTTGCTGCCATGATTGCCAACAAAAGACAAGCTGCTAATTTCAACTTACCATAGTCATACTCTTCCTGTCATATGTTAGAAGGATAGCTCGCCCTTTACAACGTACAACTCTTCCAAGCTCCAGAAGCACCTGCTTGTACAATGTTCGATTGTCAAACACTGAGCCACTGCGTTTCCCAAATGGCTGAAAATATTTAATTTCCATATTAATAATGCTTACTTCTTCATAAAGTGGAATATGATTCCACGATACATACATGTAATAACACCACTCCATGGTGCACATTGCAGCATAAGAACTTTAGGTTTGTAATTCTATCTATGCAATTGCAATTTGTACATAACTACCATACTTCCAACCAATATGTTCTGAAACCTGCACAAGGCCACTTTCACGCTATTTCAATCTATGTGGCTGCATGAGACCCCAAAAGGGCTAGTTATATGTCTGATTTTTTGTCAGGCATATTTTGTATGCATACTTTTAACATACTAAATACAGACCAAAACTGATACATGCATATGAGCCAACTGTGCAGTCATCTGTGCACATATGTGCAAGGATACTAGACAGGTACAGCCTCCAAATTTATTTTTGCTTTGGGCTGAGAAATGTCTTGAACAGGCCTAGACCCCATGTCTAACTAGCTGACATTAAGTATGCCTTATTTCCATTAATATCAAATGCAAATGATTTATTAACCACCAACACAATACACTTATCACTTATATCATATATTCTCCAACACATTTTGGTTTGAAAGCCTCATCAAATGCAAATGCAAATGGATTGATCTTACACATTCCTAAAAGTAAAATGTACATTTAAAGTTAAGAAGAAAATACAACACTCAGTACATGCCTACTGACTGGACAACAACATGACCATGAACATTACAACAGACATATTTCTACCACTAACCAGATCTGTTACACAAATATCCACTGATGAATCTCGTAAAATTAGATGGGTGGTATCCCAATGAAGAACATCCATGTATCTCCTTTGAGTATGACATTCAATATGATCCAAGTTTGACTGTGTTCGGCTGACAGCCTTTTCATGTATATCGCCAGACATAAAGTAAGAACTGTGAAAGGCTAATGATCCCTGGAATGAGACAACACATATGGTGTAGTATGAATCCTATATATTATAGCACTTAGAAAATAAACACCTAAATGCTGTAGTTCATTGGTATTTTGAATCTGAATGTCACAGTCGAGTTGCTAAACTCACGCGTCATTCCTGGGATGCCCTACATTCAAACCACAACCTGAAAATTCGATATCCTGAGGTTTTCATGCTTTTCCACAGTCTCTCCAGGCAAATACTGGGAGATTATTGCAAATTAGGCCTGATTTCTTCTATACTAGCCTTTCCAATTCCTTATTCAATATGCATCCTACCATTCGGAAGCATTTAATACGACCTGCTGAACACAGCACTGAAAAAACTACACAAAGAACAAAATAAAGCATAGAAATTCATCATATAAACTAATTAATCATTTAAATGTGTATAAAAACATGCATGATAGTTCACTGCCCATAATATTATAATCACCCACCCGTCAGTCACTGGGAAGTGTACAGATTTAAATACACATGTACAGTATTTTCTTTAAAACATGCAACTTCTTTTGCCTGTAACTTTTCTGCTAACCAGGAATCATTACAGTCATCTTAGGTATGCTACAGATGTACACCATGCCCCACTACAGATGTATGCCATGCCTCAAAGTGAAGAAGACGCTAGCCTCATGTTCCAGTTATGTGGTTTTCCTTCCCATTTTGCTAACACTGTTTTTGAAAGCTTTAGTAGACATCTTCTGGGTCGAAAGACTGGGAGATGGGCCTATTTCTTGGCCACCCACATCTCCTAGTCCTACACGAATGAGATTGTATTTCTGAACATGTGTCAGTGATTTAACCTTTTCCCAACAAAAACAGTGTAGAAGAACTAGATGACATAAGAGTAGCAAGAACTGGATTTTGGTCTGGATGTTAGCCAAGCAACAAGAGAAGCACACAAACACTGCAGGTAGTATCATCACACTTAACACATAATTAACATTATCCATCATTCACTGTCATTCTCTCTGTATTAAATTTGTGCTTACCTGAAGAATGCTAAAATTCTATGTCACAGTATCAGAAATAACTACTGTACCTCAATGGGAATGGATCCACCACCACACATAGGATCAATGATGATATCACCTGTTTTCGGTTGTGCAAGTCGTAACATGTTGTAACAGATGGTTGCTCGCAAAGTTGTAGGACCAAAGAAATTAATATTTCGACGGTGCTTTGACTCTTTTGTCAATGCAATCCCATAATACATTGAATCTGGAGAGGAAGAAATTGTTTTAATTAGTAAAACACTTTTTAACTGAAATAACAAGTGTCACACACGTGAAGGGTCTGGAAAAATAACAAGATTACTTGCATTAATGAAGTACAACCAACATAACTTGTATACATTTGTGCCTACTAAATAAAATCAAAACACATCCCTGGCAGGTTTTGACCTTTTACATGGTCATTGGCAGGACGAAAACACTTCATCACCTTATGCTAGATTAAAAGAGCTGGTATTCAAAACAGTACATTTTGAGTTACATACAAGTTAATGATAAAATTAATGTGAAGTCCTGTAAGCATTGAACAGCATAGGTTTACCAACATTTGCTTGTATCCTTGCACAGGAGGTTATTTGTTTTATTTGTATTCCAGATATGTCAATGATCTTCGCACATATGTCAACAGGTCAGTGTGGAAGATATCTGTGTACTAACAGTACACAAATGCATCCCACACAACCTACAGTGTGTCCACTTAACACAGCAAAACAAAATATTAGTACTCTGTACCACAGTACAAGATCAACATTTCTTGTAAAAGATGCCAATCATGTACAACTTGGAATAATGACGTAAGTTTCAAACAATATGTAGCTTACATTTCACTCTAATACAAGGTCAGCATCAAGACCCTGTGCACCCTTCAGAAGTGGGCTATAGGACAGAGTGGAAGTCAGAGTGAATGTACAGTACCTATGCTTACAACAAGTGTTGGAAGTGACCCCCACACATGTGACAGAGGTCACAGATGTCACATGAAGTGGTTCATGTATGGGACTTCCCTACTTCCAGCACAGCATGCTTCTTGCACATGTGTACAGGGACTTGGCACTTACCTTGTAGTAGCTTCAATTCCTCCAAGTGGTCTGCTACTGTGCCTTTAGAAATGCTTCACTGTTGCATGTGGGTGGACAGGATGAATACATACTGTACATTCCTTTGAAGGGTAAATTATACTGAATATTTGCCCTGTTTGGCTACAGTTTCCTATTTATGTAAGAGATAACTAGGTACTGGTATTAACAAAGATGCAGTACATGAGATAATTGCAGATACTACACAGTGATATTATATGGGCAAATAATTAAGAGTGGCCAACTGGTAAGGACTTGGACATGATTTTCATTGACATGTACAACTTTATGAATCATAAGAATATTAAACTCCACATTTATAAACACATTTTCTGCTGACAGAAAAATTAGTCAGAAACAAACAGAAACAGATGCAGTACCCTACACTCTGTAACATATAATAAACAGCTCGCTACCAGAGCAGTGAACAGACTGCTGCAGACTTTTTACTTCATACCATGGCAATGACTGGTGTCCACACTGTCATGCTATGGTACATCATGTCAGTGCCATGTGTCCAATTGCTGCATGCAATATCTAAGGAAATCTATCTACTATGGCTTGTATGGCCCTGCCATTGCTTAAGGTGGCTAGCTGGCAGCCTCTGACTGCAGTGGCCTAGATCCAGTCATGGGTCAGTTCATTTTCGATTTCCAATGGACAAAGTGACCCTAGCACAGGTCTCTCCCTAAGTGCTTTGGTTTTCCCACTGCTCCATGCTCACATTTCAACTATCGATTACCACTGACACCATATAATCTTAGAAACTGAAAGCATCATGAAACAAAACTTATCTTCCTCTCTTGTCATGGCATGTATGTAGGAAAATATTCCTCAGCATCTGTGATAATTCAAAACAGCATAAAAGAGAACTCAAACCCCAGGCACCAGATTGCCATGGTGCCTACAGAATATGTCACTGCACATAGAATTTCAGAAGCAAATATTACAATCTTGTTAAGTGCCATTCAACAAATGCTTCATTAGAAACCAGCCTGCATATTGGCACCGATAAATAACCTAATGACCAAACTCACATAAACAAGGAAAGCTCAGTGTCTTTGCCATGACTAGCATGGAAGATGGAGTGCAAAATAAAGGAAACAAAACTTGAGGCATTAGGTAGTTTCACATATCCATTTATGTTGTCAGAAAAAACTCTGCTCCATCCTCCAAAGCAGCAGGCAGAGGTGTATCTTACAAATTTTATCCTTGTGAGCAGCACACCACATTCCAGCCACCCCCGAGATGTTCTTTCAATGTCTCCCGTCAGAAGATTTCTGTTTTCAATTTTTCATCACCCGATAGACCCTACATGAATCCAATAACCATCCCATCCTTCTATTAGACAAGCTGTGTGAATTATCTCACACCCTAATGGTTTGGTGTTGGTACTTTATAGTTTGATGTGCATGATGATAGGCATCACACCGATCAAGATACAATTTGTCCAATGTAAAGCAGAACCCACAACCCACTTAGACAGTGTACATTAGCATTCAGTATTGCAGAGGGTGTTTCTTTGTGCTCAGTTCACCTCAGTCCCATGTTTAAAAAAAATTAGTTTTTACTTTCAATGTTGTCACTGGTGTATGACATCTTCATTCTAATGGACTCTGTATGTACTTCCTAGCTCAGTTTTGTTTGTGTTTTATTCGTGGATAGGGATTTATATTTTGAGAGCTTTTATTTCAATGTATTTCAAAGTATTTTTATTTCTGCATTTTATGTTATATGCTTTTCAGAGTGTTTCTTCACTAAAAAAATTTAAAAAAAAGTGGCATTTCAGAATAATATCTTCAACATGTATGACTATCTTGAGATTTGACACATACATACATACATAATGCGCACTTCAGTCAGAAATACATACATATGCGCACTTTAGTCAGAATAGTCAGTATTCCAGTTGCTGGCACCCCCTGAATATAACTCACAAGTGTTACTACTTCAACCTATTTATTTGGTAGGATGTAGTGAAGTATGAATCACTAAGTGTTCATGCACACAACCATGTCAGTTGTGTCCTGCTGAAGCACTTACTCTTAATTCTATGTTGATTGTCAGAGTGCTCATCATGTAAAATATGAACTTTCATGCCTTGCTTTGTTCTTACAACACCTTGAGGATCAGACAGCTGAAGTTTCATGACAAAGCATTTCAAGGCATATACTGTCAAAGTCTTTCTGATTTGGCACCTCCACGTCACTCTGTGGAAAAATGTACATCATTCAGAAACACTATGTACATGTTAACATTACTTCCTGACTTCAAGTTGTGATTTTGTTAGTAGTTTATTTAGGAACATTGTCAGTAACTAAAGACTATAAAATACTGAATGATGAGAAGAATAATTAATAATGACCTGGAAAGAATGTGGAAGCTGTCATGGCCTAATCTGAAGTGAGTCCTGGCTCTTACTGGTACTTGCCCAAAGCAAATGGGGAGAACACAAAAACCTTACTCACGATAGTATGTGTGCTGGCTGAAATTTGAACTGGGCACCTTCTCAAAACATATCTGAGGTTTAGAGCTTAATTTAGCGTACTTGGTTTCATTTTGTGCTATTACAAGAATACTTTACTTTCAGAGTAAAGTGCCCTTGGAATGAATTTTGTGGTATGGTATCAGGAGACGTAATTCATTGCTTTAAACTGATTGGAATAATGCAACAGGCAAGTAAAACTATTTCCATCTCAATTCATGGTGAAAATCTCAACTAGCTCTGTCACATACCACTGTGTAACTTCATTCAATAAAGAAGAAATTACCATTCACAGCTTTGGTAATAAGACATTTTTATAGAAAAAGTTCCAAAAATGAGACAGCAGAAATCAGAAGAACCTTACCACAAACTGTATGAGATACAATAACACAGCAATCAACTAGAATCACAGTATAATTGTTTCAATCATTCTTCATATAACACAATTCCCTCTCAACCCTCAGCTGCAGTGCTCGTTCTGATCCACCAGAATCATTTACCTAGTGACATGGCAACACAACCCAGAACAGAAACACAAAATGACAAGCAGTGGCACATGGGACAAAGTGTGTATCAAATTATTTCTGTACTGCCTCTTTATAAGATCACAATCTTGGCAAGCAGGGATGTCTATACCACGCTGTTATTCACAACAGGAAATCTTGATTAAAAGTTATTAACTGATAATTTGTGAAAGAACGTGAGCTCTCTAAACCAGTGGCCAAGAAACCAAAGCTCTGAAACTAGTACTTAGTTGGAGCTAGCTTCAAGCATGGCAGTTCGCAATCCACAGTTAGTGAAGTATACTCAGAATTGCAGGCAGAAAAAGTCTGAAACAGACTATGTAAGAAAGAGTTCAGTTCTGAATCATCAATAACTTTAACTCACGACTACAAACTCTGCTACGGAAATCTGATTTCTATTCAGTGTTCCACAAATTTACATAAATATTAAATAACACCACATATTACTATCAGGTCATCCATAATTCCTGAACCCACAGAATCCTTTAGGATCCATCCACTGACCAACAATGATCATGAGATACCGTATTACACTGCAACAGGAAATAAGCATGCCATTTTCCAGTAACTGTGATTAGTGGAGTCTGCATTCGATACTCCATTTGGTATGTGAAGCACCCACAACTGAGGTGAAGGCAAGTCTCAATACCTTTACATCAAAAATGCATATACATGCTTACAGTACATTACCTTCTCGTATGTTCAGCATAATTTCAAGGTCATAAAAGTTGAGATCAACAATCCAGTGAAACATATCTTGAAGTCTTCCCCCCACATGGTATGCTGCATCTTGAGATCCAAAGCAGTGTGTCCCATTGCGAACGCAAGTGACGCGGAATTTCAATACTTTGTCTTCTGGCTTTCTTGAATCAATTTCATGATATGCTTCAAATTCAGCAGCATTTAACCTTGCCCTTTCATCTTTACTGTAACCTTCTAATGAGTGACAGTCCTTTTCAGGATTTTCATCACAAATGCCAACAGACTGACATTTCTTGTCTCTGATTCGAGCCTCAGCTAATGTTTTAGCCAACTGTTTAATTTTAACTTCATCGTCTTTAGCTACTTTATACCCATGTTCAGTTGGGTATAAGATGCCTTGGAATTTGTTTCTCTCACACCACAAAGCTACAGCTTTTTTTAAATCATCACGTTCAATTTCTCCTTTTAAGATATTCATGTCATGATCCTGAAATGTAAAATGTGGTACATCTGTACCATTGGTTATCGAACAATGTATACAACTCCTAGGATTATAAAGAGTACTGTCTTCTAGGATATGATGCAGGAAGAATGTGTAACAATGAATAAAAGGTGTAAGGGAAATTATGAACACATAAGGAATGGGGGCAAAAGAATTACTCCACATTTTAACCCTTTAACAATAAATACAGTTCTTTCTCAGCTCAGATTAACCATCACTCCCTTGTAATACAGGCAGGTCTCATTTTACCTTATTCTTTTTGTGCAATTTCACTTCAATGGGATGTGGAAATTTACACAACTTTTCAAATTTACATGATAATTTTCCATTTATAGGAATTTGAAATAAATGATCCATGGATGCACTTATTTCCTGTGGCAAGCTAGCAGAAGGGGCACTGCTGTCACACCATCAGCCACATGTATGAATTGATTAAATTGGTGATATAATCACATGTACCATGTGGTTTCCTATTCTACAGCATTGGTTTTTCTTACCAACATGAGTGATAAATGTAAATTTACATCACCTAGTGCAAACCAAGTGAAAAATTGGTGAAAGACAACTGGTATCAAAGAGAAATTAGACATAAGAAGCCACTTGAAAAAGGTGAATGAATTGTTGATATATGCTGTAATGTTTGACTCACTCACAGTACAGCATGTACAATTTGTAATAATGCTGACAGAATTCAAGAACGTGCTAAATCAGGAACTAAAGTGTTTCTTTGTGTAACAGTCCTATCAGAATGAACTATAGCAAAAGCTATGGATGTGAGCCTCTTACATTTTTATTGCATTAGAACAGATAAATATCTTGTATAGAAATGTATGTATACTGAATGGGGATGTGTATATATTGTACATACAGTACATACATACTCTACAGGTCTGTGTGTCCACTAGTGGTATAGTCATACACTATATAGGATGAGGCTGTCAATCCCCTAACCCCCAGGAAATATACTGTTTTAAATGGGAATTTAGTGTTCGATGTGTGTGACTTCAATTTGCACAACGTTTTTTGGGATAAAATGGCATAAAATGAGACCTGCCTGTATTCTACATGCAGAAAACCAAAACAGTAAAACTTTCTACATATTTGTGCATCATGTTTTAACAAAGTCAAATCAATTATTGATACGTTCCAGTCAACTGCAGCCTTTCTTCTAACACGCAATGATACAACACTATGCGCTTTATGGCCAATTCTTCATCCAGTGTGCTTTTTAGTTACTACATTACTAATACAATGACATTCTGTCATTCATTAAGAAAAAATAAGTTTCAAATAATAGATTTAAAACTTAGCATACATAAAATGTTATTATATATAAAGGGGATCACTAGAAAATTAGTAACACACAGCTGATTGGGTTGATATCAGGATCCTTCAACCTTTTCAGTATCAATATATACACAACTGATTTACCGGTCTTCTTGATGGCGTGTCCAATGGAAATTTCACAATCACTTGTTATAAGTTTCTCACTTATGGTTGTGTCATCATTGTCATTAGTGGTATTTCCTGAAGTTGTAAAATCAACAAGTGCGAACTCAATGCCTACCAACAGGGACCAAATACACTAACAAATCACAATAAACTTCTACACAACATTCAGACTGCCTCTAGGGTCCACAGCGTCTTGTAATCAATGGGTATCAGGGATTCTTCTTGCACAGATTAAGTAGACAGTGTATGATACAAACAAATGAAACGATACCTCCTCTCCCTTATGTTCCTTCTAGACATGGTACTTTGAACATGCGCATAACTTTACTTTTATTTAACAATGACTGTCTATACACTTGTGCACTGCTTCCTTTTCCCTGTTGTGCACAGCTGAGAATTTCTCTCTCCCCAACAGTACTGTCTATATCACACCATAACTCTTAACATGCTATAACTTACAATGCTTGTGCCAGACAAATGAAGACTGGGAACCATTTTCATCACAACATACAGGTTATCAACAGACCTCAATCCTTCAACCTAAACAGAGAAAGTACACTTCAACAGCCATGCAATAATAAATGTGATCCGTGCTCACTGGAACAGCAGAATTGTCCAATGTGGTATTCTGCATTACACCCACCAACCAAGTATGAATAAACATCCAGTAGCAGTAGCAGGACTGGGAGTAATATCCAACACACATGTGCCAAATAAAAATTCTTTACTCTGAGGGCAATCATGACATTAAAAAAGAACAAGAGCAAAACAAAAAGTAGGATCCTAATTGAAAATTCTGTCAAACAATGGTTTAGACTGTTTAGATGAGAAGTTACTATTTGTCTGTCAAGAAATTCAACACAGAAATTGCCATTAGTTACTAAGTATTACACACCAACAAATGCACTGATTGTATATCATATATTAGTCTAAAATTATTTAAACTAAAACACTTTCACTTCCACTGCTCCTGCATGTTTCAATAGCACATTGCATATCATCATCACGGAGCATGTATAGTTCCTAGCTAAAGTCACGTGTTAAAATTATGAGTATTCCCTTATTAGGAGTGATGTGACAGCATATCATGTATTTGTGTTTGCATTGTTTCCAGTGCAGGGAGTTATGTGGACTCATTATTAGTATTAGTACTATTAGTATTAGTATTATTAATTATAAGTATTACACTCATAATTATGAGTATAACTAGGAACTATACGTGCTCCCTGATGATGATATGCAATGTACTATCGAAACATGTAGGAGCAGTGAAAGTGAAAGTGTTTTAGTGTAAATAATTTTAGACAACATACGATATCAGTGCATTTGTTGGTGTGTAATACTCAGTGAATCTTCAAAATGCACAGTGCAACAATAAAGATAATTAATGTCCAACAAGCAAGACTTAATAACATCTACAAGAACACCAAGCTAAAGTTACTGAAAACTAATGTGGCTATATGGTTTAACAAGATATGCATGGATAGGCAACTGAAACCCAAATACATCAGTCTCAAGATCAATGGACAAAAGCAACAGGATAAAAGAACTACAACTCATGCAATCAGGTTTTGTATAAACCAGGAAATCAAGTTTTTGTACAAGAAGAAGCAACACCTCAACCAGCAACTCTACCAGATGCAACTGGAATGCGCAATTCAACACACAACGGTATGTGGCAGCATATACAAAATTACATACAGCCAGTCCACATACCTCCCTGCACTGGAAACAACGCAAACATAAATACATGATACGCTGCCACATCACTCATAATAGAGGAATACTCATAATTTTAACACGTGACTTCAGCTAGGAACTATACATGCTCCCTGAGGATATGTGATATGCTATCGAAACGTGTAGGAGCAGTGAAAGTGAAAGTGTTTTAATGTAAATAATTTTAGACTAATATATGATAATCAGCGCATTTGTTGGTGTGTAATACTCAGTGATCTTCAAAATGCACAGTGCAACAATAAAGATAATTAATGCCATTAGTTAGTTCTTTAAGAGTAGTGAATGGTCTTATCATTCATTCTCCCATTATTTACAGCATTCTGACATCCTCTCTCCAAATAAAATTGAATTCTCTGGGAACCCATTATGAAATGGCATACATAATTAAAAACATTATCAAAACTAAATAAAAGCTTGATGTTGTGTGAAAGTCAATAGATTGGATTGCTCAGTTATGGACACTAGAGTCCAAATGAATACAACAAACTGTTCCTTACCACCATGAATATATAAACCTACATGAAAATGAGCACATAATAACACTCAAGCATGAACATAAAATAATTGTTAGTGTTCTGAGAGAAGGCTAATAGGTTTTCTATATTTTTAATGCAAAAATACATAGTTTTCAAATTTTCTGTATGTTTACTAGAGTGCGTTTGAAACCTGATGGCACACGGTGACGCACAGGAGGGGAAGTGAAGGGGAAACTGGCGAATGGAGTGGGTAGCCAGTACTTTCACACTACCTCGGAACGTGGTGTATCCAGCATTACTAACGCTGATGCGCACACCTCAGCTGCCAGCAGTTGACTGAACTGACGCCCCCGCCGATTTAAATGGACTCGTCCGTTTCGGCGAAAGACGAAATCTGGTTTCTGCACGTGTGCCATCACGTTTCAAACGCACTTTACCGGTTACGTTTTCCTAGAAAATATTTTAAGGGGAAATCTCTTTGCCCCATGCCTGCGCTGTATTCAATTGACTATTATTTTGATCCATAGAGACACATATACTTTTAATTTTGTACCCAAAACGTCATATAAACATATTTCTCAACATAGTGCAGATCGAGGCTTTCTCCTCGCCCCACTGACCAAGCCACATTTTTGGGGGTATGTTATCTCAATAAACTTAGTTGCTCATGAAAGCAAACCACTTGCTGCACTTTTCCCTTATTTCTTACTATGTGCTCTGCCAGCTGTTGTATACGTGTCCGCATCAATGCTAAGTTCATGCTCACAGACAGCAATTAAATTCAAGCTGCTACATGACTACTTCCCGCAATAACTGACAGTCCGGATGTTTAAAGAGCACAAACACTGTCTGTGGGATATTGTTGGGGTGTTCCCACAAGTCACAAGAAAAAAATTACATTGTTAACTTAATTCGCGAATACAACAAACAATTATAATATTTAAGTATGTTCGCAACATAATAAACGTGTAACTTACAATATTCATCTTGTGTACAAGGACATTGAAACATAATCTTCCGCGTGCTAGCGTTGTATTTACTGTTTCACTAATTTTTTCTCTGCATTCTTCCTCGGCTACCGGTTCGAACCCAGTAGCCACAGTTGCTTCTATTGTCACTAACGCTGGATCAGCCCTGCTTTCTTCCAAAAGCGATAAAAGAGTCATGTTTATTACAACCTATCACTTAAACACATCTATGATCACTTCATACAGTGCGCAGGTCGGCCATGCCTACACCCGTTTCTAATGCGTGGTTGCTATGCAACTGTGGTACCCGTTGTCCACAGATTACATATCCGTTGTCTCACAACAAAACTTACTAATCTTGTGATGTGAGCTTCTACGGAGGTAATCCGTGACCATGGTAGACATGCGGTGGATATGAAACTCTCTGATAAGGGACACGGAAGCTACATTGTACATGTCACGTACGCGCTATTTGGCAGCATGTCCGACGGTACCTCCATCTGAATTTGAAACGTTAACCACGAGCACATTTGTCGGTAGAACAGTCCCTAATACGGGTAATTACTATATCGTACTCTCCACCGGTGGCATAATGCTTGAACGTAATTTTTTAATTTTAAAATAATTTTTATCGTGCTTATGGCACCGCTGGTCTGTGCCACATCCTAGACTGCAAAACGAACATTTAGGTACGAAACCCGTCTCCGGCATACAATCACCCCTACATTAGAGCTGTAGGTGCATTAAGTTTATGAAGAGGCATCAAATCGAGACCTAAAATTATATTATGCACGTGTGTGTGTCTGCGTACGTGTCTCTTGGCTTCATGAGTTGTCCACTGCTCCAGTATGAATTGTCTAGGTAATCTTGCCGTCCACGATAGGCTACAAGTAACGCGCTTAAAACTAAGACATGAATGAGACAATGCAGGTATGTACATAGAACGTAACAAGTAGCGCTTTCGAGTAATTTGTATCCCTCCTCCGCTATCTTAAGAGCCCTATACCACGTCACTTTAAAGAGAGCGCTTTTATGGCCATTGCATATCGACGACGACAACAAACGTTCTTAGGTCTTCACGTAAACTGCCCGATTTTTAGCAAATTTAGATTTTCTTGGCAGATTTTCGTAAAAGTTCCCAATGTCAAATTTAAGGGAGATTCAGCCAGTGGGAGCCGCGCTGATACATGCGGACGGACGGACGCACGGTATTGACAAATCTAATGCGCGCTTTTCGTGATTGTGCGAAAACGCCTAATAAATGCCACAGAAATCAAGGGAAGCAGAAGTGCCCATATAAACGTGGAACGGAGTTTAGTATGTTGCATATGAAAATTCCTAGTTAGGCGAAAGAAAATACAAATTTGGTCTAAATTACGCAATATGTATGAAAATCTAAGTAAGTTTCGCTAGTGGTTATGTCAGCAATAGTCTGCACAAATAAGTTTTTAAGTGATTAATAAGGCGACATGTTTCGACCTTTTAATCGGTCACCATCAGGCTAAATATATGCAATATTAGGCATAAAAGAGAAATACATAAAATGCTTTACTTATTAGAAATTGAGATCTAAATTTTTACAAAACCATATGCATGTTTACATTGCAAGTATATATAAAATACAATAGTTAAAATAGCAAAAATATTTTGAAAATACTTTTAAAAAACATGGAGCTGTGGTTTGTTCAGAGATGGTGTTGACCGTTGGCCGTATAGATGGTACAATCTGTTATTTCCGCAATCAATATATCTGGTACTGGTGTTCGTTCCCAGTGATAAAATATATTCCTTTACTGGGGAGGTGTTAAGCCGTCTTGAAGCGTCCGGTATCGTTAATGCCCGCTGTTTTAAATGTTTTCAAACTATCTTTACTACTTCAACTATTTTTATTAGGCTAAACATACAAAAATAGTTAAAATAGTATGTAATATGATTAGCCTGATGATGACCGATTAAAAAATGGTCGAAACATGTCGCTTTACCAAACACTTAAAACCGTAGTTGTGTTGACTATTTCTTACATAACCATTGATTTGTTTATAACACAACGGGGATGACCAGCCTTAAAAATTGAGAGTCGCTCTTGCCGGCGACGTTAAATTACGGCAAAAGTGCTTTTTCGATAGTACCCTCTTTTATTATACCCATTTCTCCTCCAGTCAGTGGCTTACCGAGGGGGGGTTGGGGGGTTCACCCCCCCCCCCCCCGAAATTCCGAAGATATCGGTGGAGTCCTCGATCGCATGAGCAAGAAGAATCGGCGTCTCGATTTCCTTTTGTAGTTCACTGTGTTCT
>JGI20166J26741_10888893_pt1 | contig 14853 bp, 11 predicted proteins | sample TergutCu122P5_FD_26741 | JGI IMG/M metagenome (IMG submission 26741)
ACTACTTCCAGTTACTGAAGGTGAAATTGCAGCTAAGGGGTGCAAGATTTCATAAAATCGAAGAGATTCAGAAAGCCGTAACCGACCAGCTAAACAAGATTCCTGTAGAAGACTTTTCTAATGCTATGAAGAAGTTGAAAACATATGCCAACCTGTGTATTACATCTAATGGATCCTATTTTGAATAAATAAACAGAAAAAAATACCCGCCTTCTTGTTTTAGTTTTTACTGCCTTAGTCCGGGAACTTTTGGACCGCACTGTGTACATTTATGCATCCCTTTTAAATGCAATGTGTCATTTTGGAGATATAAAATGAGAGTCATCAGCTGTTTTGTATTAGAAGTTCTTCATTTCTTTTCATTTGACTGACCTGTTATCAATGAGGAACTTATATTAATACGAGGGGGTTGCTGGTAAGTCCTTAGCCCGACCAGGAAGGAAACAAGCTCGGGATTTATTCAACATACTCCCCACGAAGCTCAATACACTACTTAGTCTGTTGCTGTCACTTCTGCAAGCCACTCAAAAAAAAATCAGGAAGTTGTCCGTCCAGCCAGGTCTCCGCGGCAGCAGTGACCTCCATGCCAGATGAAAAATGCCGACCTTTCAATTGTTTTTTCAGTCCAGGGAACAGGTGGTAGTTCGATTAGGCCAGACCTGGAGAATAGGGTAGGTAATCAAGACACTGGAAGCCCATGTAGGCCAGTTTCTTCTGGGTTGCAAGTGCCCGATGAGCTGGGGCACTGTTGTGCAAGAACAAGACCCCCTTGGTGACCTTCCCACGGTGTTTTTCCATCAGATTGTCCTTTAGTTGCACCAGCAGAGATGAGTAATACTCTGCGTTGATAGTTTGGTCCTTTGAAAGATAATCAATGAGGATGATGCCGCCTTGATCCCAAAAAATCGAGGCAGGAATTTTTCCAGTGGATTTTTGCACTCGGAATTTTTTGGGGCAGGGTGAGCCACTATGCTGCCACTCCATTGATTGTTGCTTTGTCTTGGGGTCATAGTGATATAACCAAGTTTCATCCATGGTCAACCAACGCGACAGGAAATCATTTGGATCACGCCGAAAAAATTCCAAATTTGCTCAGACAACTGGCACCGTTGGCGTTTTTGATCCGCGTTCAGGCATTTTGGGACCCACTGCACAGGGAGCTTCTGCATGTCCAGATCTTCGTGAATGATGGACCCAACTTGCTCATGTTGAGATGCCCAGTTGCTCAGCTATTGATTTAGCTGAAATCCGGCGGTCTTCCAAGATTAGCTTGTGAATTTGATCAATAATCTCTGGGGTGGTCACTGTTTTGGGTCGTCCAGGACGAGGCGCATCACAGGTGGAAAAATCGCCACGTTTAAACTGGGCCACCCAGTTTTTGACGGTGGCATATGATGGTGCATGTTCCCCTAATGTTTCTCTCAGATTGGCATGAATTTCCTTTAGTGCCTTGCCTTGCAGGAAAAGAAACCTGATGATAGCAAGAATCTCAATGTTGTTGAAATGGTGTGCGTCGCCTGACATGCTTTCTTTCAGCCTCTGTAACAAGAAGAGACTTGCAATTCGACACATGAACAGACCCCTCTTTCCAACGACACTATCCATTCCCTCCTATGACATCGGGAAGTAGGTCGGGCTAAGGACTTATCAGCACCTCTTTTTACTTGCGTGTGCAGTCATATTGTGTTATTTCAGAACGTGTAGCCCCACCTATAGTAGCGGGCAAGAAGAGGCCAGCTGAAGATCTCACGCCTTTGGAGCCCTTGTTGGCCAACAAGGTGGCTGCCATGTCAAAGCCAGCAGCTAAGAAAGCAACATCAAGGAGAGAAGAGCTGCTGAAACAGCTGAAAGCTGTGGAGGATGCAATAGCACGCAAAAGATCTAAGATATAACAGGGTGAGTCTTAAAGGTAAGATAAAAATACAGTGTGTTTGTTTTATTTCTCATCTACTCAATCACTATCATATACAACATGTAAGTACTGTTATGTAACATACCTCAACACCATTGCTGTTTAATAGTTTCAAAACAATATTTGATTCATGATTTACAAAATGTTTTAATTTTGAGATGATAATGAATGATGAGTTAAGATGATGTAGAATATGGCATAAGTGGCCCATTTTCAAAGGACTATTCCAGGATTTGCAAGGGGGGAGAGGAAAACCATGGAACATGTTAGGTAGGATTGCTGTTTCTTGTTTTAGGGTTCCTGAATAAATACGTAGTAGAAATGTTTGCCACTTACTGTGTTTTCTTCTAGAACTGCTTCTACCACATTTATTTTGAGAGAGGTTCATTATGAAGTTCAGATGGGCCTACTGTTCACCTGCATAATCTTGTTCTTGCCTCTCTTACGTTGTATATGCGCATGAAACTTGCTGTCTTACCTGAGTAGATGAGATTGAGGGTGTTTTGAGTTTGGTGCACAGGCAGATACATGCATGTAAGAGGCTGGGGGGAATTGCATTATCAGCTTCACAATTTATATTCTTCACAGGAGGTGGTAAAATTGAGGATGACTGGGCAGTGCATGTAACATGCACAGTGGGAGAAATGCGTATGTATTTATAAAACTGAAGGGAAGAGACCAGTTGCACAGCTTAGACTTAGATTGGAAGAAGGTATTCAATTCAGCATTAAGCTTTTGTTGGAATGTGATAAGCGTTTTGGGTTCCATGAATGGTGGCAATTTTTGGACTAGCCAAGCAAATACTAACTCTCAAGAACTCTTCTGTGTACTGTTAAGTAAGAATATTATTTTGTTCTCAAAGAGTGTGACTGGGAAGCAGTTATCATTCATTCACTGTTGTTGAGTAAATACATTATGAAACTGATTCCTCACATAATAATTCACCACTTACTAATGTAGGAATGGGGAAATGAAATGCACAGCAGTGTGTGTGTTAATAGTATGATTTAATTTCAGGAAGTATGTCATTAGGAAGAGAAATGCAGCAAGTGATCTGGAATAGAGGACAGAAGGTTACAGTATTGCCTTGTACATAGAAAATTCATTCCAGAGCAGACAGTGGATGCTACAGTTTATTGGGTTTTGTAATTATGTTACAGCCTTGTGTAGTGTAGAGAAATGGAGTAATATTTACACTAGTAAGTCACTGACTTGTAAGACAGCACATTCAGGTTAATGTTATTTCTATTCCACTCTACAGCCAAGGTCATAACAGCTACTTCATTGTAATGAAGTGATTAATCATATCATGCAACAAAGGATTGGGCTGGGAGGGTACGGCAGTAAAGAATATATGAGCCAATTATGGTAGAAAATATTCTGCAGATAACTGTGCTGTTATAGAAAAATCTTGTTCTCCTGTTCTGTATTACTGCATCTGTTTGAAACTGTTCAACCTATGGAAGTTAACTACACAATCATCTTATGAAACAAACAGTTCTGATACTTAAAAGAAAGTAATTTTATTTTATATGAATGTTAAATTATAATATACATAATGTAATTTTGTGTTGGGTAATGGTATGCTGTATGGTGCATACATACCAGTACACGTGTTCTAATAAACATAAAAATTACTTCCTCTGTGTAATTTCCTCTTTCATCTTTATTTGATGGAATTTAAATATCATATGCATGAATGACTGCCAAATAATTCAGATATTTTGAGTTCTTATATACAAGGGGAAGTTGACACATTGATTGCTAAACAATTAATATAAAGGGGTTGCCCAAAAAATAAGGTAAGTCTTAACAGGTATTTGCAATACTGTTGGATGTGTTGGCACACGCACCCTACAGGCACAACCTGACCCCTCTGACTTTCATTTGTTTGCACCCTCAAAGTAGCACTTCAACCTATATTCTGTTGTTCAGTGTGAAATGCATGAAGGTTACTGAGGTTTTTACTTTTACTGCAAGAGTGCTGATTATCTAATTACACAGTGGGGAAATGCTATACTAGATGTCACTTATGTTCAGTAATGGTAAAAATGTGTGCCTTAGTTGCTGTGTAATATAGCAGTAGGACTAAAGTCTTGTGTGTTACTTGTCAGACCTTCTTTGTATACTGCTCAAAATGTCTGGGTTGGAACCAAAAGTAAACATGGTAGATAGACAGGAAGTTGAGATATGAACAGAAGTTACAGATCTGGAACTGTGGAAATTACAGCAAGAATGTAAGCTTTCATCTCCCATTGCATTCTAACAAAAAGACATCTTGTAAGCGACAGAAATTACATATTGTAGATGTTGACTATTGTATGAATTGATAGGCTCTTCTAACTGTGAAGGACTCGCCAAGTGCATATTTGCTGCCCATAGTGGGTACATTAGCACTTCATTGGACAAGTAGAAAAGAAAGGAGAATCTGTCACAGGACCTGCCAGGTGGAAGATGCAATGGATGATGATCTCTTTCATTCTAACTTTAAAGAATGTATGCCATTTTGCAGTAAATTCCGTTTATCTTTGGAATGAATTATATCAGCACAAACTATGGCAGCCATTGCAAGCAAATATAAGAACTTGCAAGTCCTCAAATTCATTTTGTTTTTGCAGATCTTGCAAACTGAACCACTAATGGTTTGTTCTTCAAGATGTAGCCATTTGTTTCTCTGAGTGCAGCTTCAGCTTCCTTTGTGCCCTGCAATGTGATGAAAGCTTGCCCTTTCATCCTCCCTTCTGTCATCAGCCGCACATCAAACCTGATTTAAGAGAGGAATATAAACAAATCAGATCAGTATATTTAACACACATGAGATGAGTTCAGGACTCAGAAACACAAGAATTAATTGTATGGGCAAAGTATTTTCCAAAGATTCAAACCTTCTGGAATTATGCTGTGTTGATTAGTAAACAGCTACAAACATTTTGCAAAACATGGAGCCTCTTCTTGGACTGCTGGACCCTAATGATCAGAGCATGGTGACCCTCCACATCGTCAGGAGCTATTTATTGACATGGATTGTAACCCCCTTCAGCACCAAATTCTTGAACTCTAAACCCATTTTCTTCCCGTACTGTGAGAGGCTTGAGTTTTGCACCCATATAGAACAGGCAAAACTATATTCCATACATTTAAAGCTCTTCAATGTTAAGAGAACTACAAATGGACTGAATGATAGAAAGTATTACCCACATTTAATTTGTTCATTTCTTTATGGTTGCAATTATGCATCCATTTTAACCAAATAAGGTACACTGTTCTTCATTAATATCAGCAAGTAAATGGTCCTGTTACTTACATACTGCCCTGCTCATCGGTGTTGGGTGCAAGATAACGTCGATATATGTAATGGAGGTCACGCTCTGTAACTTGCTTTGCGAGGTTCTTTATGTACAGTCGACATGATGGAATGCCAGGTTGATAATTTCTGAACACTGGATGATGTTTCTGATCTATAACAAGGAGTTTAATGTATATCTCATAATGTCTGCTTTCATAATATGTAGATTTCCAATATTAAAATCATTCTGTTGTCATTGTTACATTTCGGTAAAGAAATTTACTCATGGGTTAGTAGGCTGACCTTAAGCATAGACTTACAGGTATGAACTTAATGCAAGACATCCTGATGTGTTACTAATGACAATAAAGATATACAAATACCGTTAAAACACAACAGATTTATTATACTCTACCACTTTCGGGCTACATGTTTCAACTCCTTAGAGTCATCATCAGGCCCTCTAATGAACTGACCCAAGACTATCTAATACCTAGTGCACTCTGGGATCCCGTAGCGTACTCACAATACTATTGCACCAACTATTGTAAGCGCTACGGGATCCCAGATTGCATTAGGTATTAGATAGTCTTGGGTCAGTTCATTAGAGGGCCTGATGATGACTAAGGAGTCGAAACATGTAGCCCAAAAGTGGTAGAGTATAATAAATCTGTTGTGTTTTGACGGTATTTGTATATCTTTATTGTCACAGACTTACAGGACTGAATATTGCCTGTAAACATGTCACATCAAGAATATGTCACACACTTATGCAGCAGTGAGAACAGCTGACTTCAGACTGAATGACCAATCACCAAATGTTATTACCATGTACAGTTTCTAAAAACACTGAATTTTAGAGGTCGGTGGAGTTGACCTCTGGTAGGTAGCTATGCCTAAGCATGAGTGGGTTTTAGCAATACACAGGAAGACCAGTTCCGAATCCTAGTCATACTGTGTACTTAGATAATTTGAGACCATGAGGTACATCAGGAGAGGGAATGCTAGTGCATGTTCACAACCTCGGATGGCTCAACTGTGTGTCCCATCCTGTTTACTGAAGTTGTCTAATGCTACTTACACTTTCTCTACCAACCAATTTACACAATAAAACAGCCAAATAACAGGGATTTCCCAGCTGGTTACATGTAAGACTATGCACACAGGTTATCTGTCACTCACCTGTGGCTTAAAATACTTGTGATACAGTTCCGGTAATAATGTCATTTCTCAATTTAATTTCTACTAAGGGATGAAAATGCTCAGGTTCCCAAAATTCAAAGTGTAAGAGTAAATATAGAATTTAGTAATTTCACTTCAGCCATACCCACCTTGGCAGAGCAATATTATCAATACCATTATATGCACTTCACAAGGTACCAAAATTTATTATGCACCAAAATGAACAGTGTAAAACTAACACTCAATTCTGCATTTGTATACTGCCAGAAGTCAGAACCAAAGGGTGTGTGGCACTTTTCACATGGGGTTTATAACATCTCCAAACAGCGTCCGGTTTTCAGATTGTGGTATGATAATTTATGTCATCTCTAGATGTCTCAAAGCCATGTGGTATCAATATACTTTGTGATGTGTGACCTAACAAAGGAATTGCTGACAACATTCAGTGGCAGCACCGGCTGTGCGCTGTATGTTACTAAGTTGACAAAAAGTTCTGTCTACCCATATTTACAAAAATCTTTTTAATTTACCAATCATTCATTACAGAATGATTACTCGGTCGAAACTACCACCCCTTTCTTTTTGCCTGTCTTGTCAATCCTCAAGTCATAACTGGTCTTCAGCATGCCCTAACAGTCAGATCACAAACAATGTACTTGCCTTTAGGAGATATGCGGTTTGCCTCCAGTTCCTCTGCTGTGATGGTGCTGCCTCTTGTTTCGTCTTCCTGTGTAATGCCTGCGTTCTTGGCTGATTCTTCTTCTTCTTCTTCAGCATTTTTTGATATAGGAAACATGAGACCAAACCCCCCAGATGGGGAAGGACCCTGTTCATCCATCTTTTCCACAACACCATCTCCCCCTGGTGCAGTTGCAAACTTGAGCTCAATCTTGCGTTGAATGGGCTCACAAGTCACTTTTTCAAACACCTCTTCTGGTTTAACACTTTTCACAACTGTGGCCATTGCTGCAGGCACAGGCTTTATAAATTTTGGACGTTTCACTTTCTTTGGTTTATGGGGTAGAGACCTTTTAGCGGGAATTACATCGGTTGGTAATTGCTGTCCTTCTCCATCACTTTCAAGTTCTGACTCCTCCTCTTCCTCACTGAATTCTGTTTGAACTGGTACATTAACACTCTCTTCTGTCATGTCCAAAGGCACAGAACTGGACAATATCTCTGGTTTTGGGAAAGACATAGGATTAAAAGGACAGGGTAAGTTCATTTTGTTCATGAGATGTAGAACTTGGGTGTAGAATTTTGGAACAGAAGCCAAAGTACAAGATATGTTGTGGAGAACAGTTGGTGTGGGAGGCGGGTACTGGTACTTTAGATGAGCAGGCGGAGGGCATGTGAAATCCACTGCAGAATTCCATGTGTTCAACTTGTGCAGAAATATTTGCAGATGTTTGTGACTGTTCTTCTTTTCCTCATGTGTCTCATGGAAGCTGAAACAAGTGCAATGATTTTGTTTCCATGGTTTTATTAGTGGTGTGGAGTTGGACTTAAGTGTAAAATATACCCCATTAAAGACTCTCCAAATGCAGTGAAAAGTTTTCACTCTGACAAAGGCAATGTTAGGAAGAAGAAGTCTACCAACGCAGTTCACAACCTACATTAAATTGCACAATCTTTATGCTACTAGTCATTCAGAGTGGCAGTCTGACGCCATACAAAAATAGACTCCTCTATTAATGAAGCCATAAGTGGATGCATTATACAAAATGACACGTTTGCTGTCTAAAAGCCCATATACTATGCAGTATGAAACTGGGATCTTAAATGTTTATATACGTGATGCTACCCAAAAATTTGGGGAATTTAAACAGAGTGCTCAAACCCGATGTCGTATGCCCTTCCACTGCTAGATGTGGTTAGCAGTATGCTTTGTGAATCTGTGAGCCAACAGTTCTGAAGCTGAGAGGACATGTTATTAAGTTCAGTGTGTTTTTGTGAGGTTATGTTTTAGTGATACAGTGAATTTTTTTTAGGAGCAAAGAATCTGCATCAAATTTTGTTTCAATCTTAAAAAAAAAAAAAACTGCTGCAGACACCCAGCAAATGCTACAGGAAGCCTTTGGAGATAATGCCACGAGCCAAAGCAAAACTTTTTTATGGTACAAATGTTTCAAGGATGGATGAACGTTGGTCGACGATGAGCGTTTTGGATGACCGTCGACAAGCACAACACTGCAAAACATAGCAAAAGTTCGCGAGGCTATCCTTGCAGATCACAGGCAAACTAACCACGATGTTTGTGAGATAGTAGGACTGTCATATGGGACCATTCAACACATTTTGGTGGACAATTTGAACATGAGACGCATTTCTGCGAGATTTGTGCCAAGACTGCTGAGCGACGGCCAGAAGGCCCTTTGTGTTTCTGTCTCCAGGGAACTCAGACAAGCCAGGGACAACCCCAACTTCATCTCCGATACCATAACCGGTGATGAAACATGGGTGTATGGTTATGACCCTGAGACTAAGCAGTAGTCGTTGCAGTGGACGTTGCCAAATTCACCACAGTCGAAAAAAGCACGTCAAGTTCACAGCAGTGTCAAGTCTATGTTGATCATTTTTTCCAACATCCAAGGCATTGTCCACAAGGAATTCATACCCCCTGGTCAAACCGCCAATGACATGTTTTACTGTGACGTTTTGACACAGCTGAGGGAGGGCATTCGGCACAAACGTCTAGACAAGTGGAAGAAAAACAAATGGTTTCTCTACCATGACAATGCGCCCGCTCACACATCACTCGTTGTTCGACAATTCCTGACTTCCAAAAACCTTACAGTGATTCCCCACCCCCCTATTCACCTGACCTCATCCCCAGCAAATTTTTCCTATTCCCCAAGATGATATTATGGCTGAAAGGGTGTTGTTTTGACACAACTGAGAAGATCCATGCAGAAACGCAAGAGGTTATCGCCACACTCACATTTGAGAACTTCCAGGGATGCGTGAAATCATGGGAAACATGCTGGGATTGCTGTATACATGCCCAAGGGGACTACTTCAAAGGAGATGGTGGAAACTAGGAGTTCTGTTAAGAAACTTTTTTTTATGGTCAAATTCGCCGAATTTTTGGGTAGCCCCACATAGACATGAAACTTGGAAGTTCTGTGGCACGAACAGAAATTGATGATGTATTGTGGAGGAATGAAGACAACTACATAACAAGGAGATTCACAATTTATCTTCCATACTTGTGTGCACAACACATACATGACCTAATCCCTCCACAACTGAGGCCAACTAAATGCTAAAACATTATTTTAGACATGCAAACATTCAATCTGAAGGGACATGCAGCTTAATATACCCACTCTGGGCTCTGCACCAAACCACAGTCATCTTCACTCACTCCCCTGGCATACTCAACGGTGAGTGGATACCCAAGAATATCAAGCTGGTGGAGCCTGTGAAGGGCTGCAGTGGCTGCTGCCTCAGATTCAAATCTGAAAGAACAAAATGATGTAATGCAAGTTTTCACAATGGTGTTTTGTAAGTTGATATGTCTTGGATACATTGTTCTTGATGTTTCAAGGGAGCATAGTGCCTTCACCTTCTGCAGTTAAGCAGTTTGCTTCTTGGATGGCCTGACTGTAAATGTTACAATCCTACTTATAATTATGTCACCTCCACACACCTACACTGCATCACTTATCTGAAAACAATCAATCTGAACTAACAGTCACTTTCCAGATTATTTTTTTAAGTACATAATTAAACACAACCATATATAATCCTTTGCTTCAGTCATCTTTATATATTGCAGTTGCATAGTAATTCTTCATGTATTCTATCTTTAACTTTGCCGTTTGTGAAGGTCAAAACTACCAGTCTAATTAATTTTCTGGGTACACCAAACACACTTAAAATCCCACACAGTGCCTTCCTGCATCTACTGTCATAACACTTGTTTAAATTAACTACACTAAGCTATGCAAATCTACAGCATACTCATCATGTTTGTAAAATAAATGCACAATTTGCTTGTCAGGGGTCCTCATGCTTAAGGTTGTTCCTTATTTTGGTACCCTACCCTGCTCAATGGGAAAACCTAAACAAATCTAAATTCACATAGCTGTGTCTTTCTTGAGATGCTTAATACCCTGCCTTTCATGTAAACGGAAGGTTTACTCTTGTGTCCACAATAGTGAACCTCCAATCCCTACCTTCCTCTGAATTCCTCCTTCCAAAGAGTGATGTGTCCCGTTATTTTTAAATAAAAGCTGCATCATTTGTCACATGTTCGAAATAAAATACGTCCTAGTTGTCTACTGACGTTACGTTATTAAAATTTGCGACACTTTGCACTTACTTGTCTAGCATGCACTCATATACTTGTGTATACAAGTATACGGGAACATCAATCAACATGCATAGTATTCTAAACACTTAACTGAGTGGTGTTACCTTGCAAATACAGTGTTACTTTTCTTGATTTTCGAAGACAGACTCTTAACGTAAATTGCACCAAAATGTCTGAGAAGGTCTTCTTTTTCGTCACTTGAAAAGTAGGGAGGTAAATGTCGAATGAGCAACGTACGTGTCGACCCCATCCCTCTTCCACACTACACAACGTTTATACTTGAATTTGGGCACCTACGACTATACAAGAGATTACTACTGCCTTGTAGTATACACCACACTTCGCATATGTCATTAGCCTATATAAACCATCTCCAACACCGCTACATGTTATCGGCCTTCTCTCCACTGGTGACGATGGACCGAATAACATGTTTGCACAGACCATACATATGTTTGTACACATATACACATGTTTGTGACCCCCCACCACTTAGAATTCCGACATCCGCAGTTGTACAGTTTTACCAAATTTGCAACGCAGTAGAACAAAGATATTTGCGGTGGTTACAATGGCGCTTTTCTTGGACCTGCTTCGCTCTTGAAGAGGGTGACAACAAATTCCTTCGAAAAGTTGGTAACAATCTGCCAGTGAACACTGTCATATGCTAGACGACAATGTTACGAGAAACTCAAATCATACGAGGGAACACTCAGTTGCGATGGAACGCATTTTAGTGTGACCAACATTTTGAAATTAGCAGTGAACCACGGAATGAAAATTGGTCACATCACGTACATGAAGTGCAAAAAAGCGGTCATGGTACATGACGCCTGCGCAAGCTGAAGAGTGTTGACCACGTATAAATGAAAGCGATTTTATCACAGATTATAAATATTTTATGGATGCTACAAAACAGCGACCAAGTATATCAGGTTGGATAACTTTTCCGGTCTCGGCTGTTTGGCTCTGTAATCCGTGGTTTCGCTGGAGGAGCACATGCCAACAATCCGTAATCCTATGCAGCCGTATGAAACACGGCATTTCTGTAGCTAACGAATGAAACATCGCGAACCGCCATTTACGATAACCGCATAATAACGCTGCGGGCGCTGAATTAAGACGCTTCTACTATATCGTATTTACAGAAAGGATATGTGAACCTTAACATAAAAGCAAACTGAATGAGAAAAGGACGTTCAGTTTATTTAATAGAGACACGTGAAAAGTAGGTGTTATAAATAAAAAATAGTATTCCATCCCAGGTTTACCAACATATTTACGCTGGCGCCAATTTCATATGTTGTCATTTATTCAATTATACTTTTTTTTAGGAATAAATATTACCACTTCACTGCAATTACACAATATCAACGGCATCTAGTTGCCATTTTTTTTAATGCTTTCATATTTTCCATCACAATATCGTGTTTTGTGCAAGCATGTGCTTTTCGCAGCCTTTGCCATTACACCTGAATTCATTTGTGTAGGTGTCATTTGTGTGTCGGTGTGTTTTAAAAGAAGGGTAGTCACGAAATATTGGAATGTTCGTGTATGACAGAGTTGAATGTTATTGAAGTAGTTAATAAACATTAATTTGGAGTCAACGAATACTGGAAACATATTGATTTGGTAAATTTCTTCTGTCATTCAGATCTCTGCTTCGCATTTGGAAATAAAGATAACAGAAAATGTAAGTACGTGTTTACCCAAATTTTTTAAAGATGTAAACGTAACGTAATGTTATGTAAGCGAGTTTAGAGGTTTTCTCATGATTCTGTATTTGACCAATTAATGGAAATATAATTTTTGTAAACCGCTGCAATCTAGCATTTTGCCCGAACATCATGATATGCGTGTAATTGTGTACCATGCAATGAATCTCTTACCATAATATTACTGTGCTTTGTATTCTAACATCCTTATATTGTTGCCTGTTGAACACCAGTTTTTGCAATGGGTAATGAAGGTCACACATACATATATGTATGAATGTGAATGTAATTTACAGGTTCCAAAATCGTGATCGCAGAGGCATTTTTCGGGACGACAGACGGGGAAGGTTTGGTAGAGGAGGTGGATTTGGCAGTGGTGGTGTAGGGCGTAATTTAAAACAAAGGCAGCTGGGGGTACAGCTTCATGAACCTAAGTGGGATCTTAGTTCCCTGACACCATTTTCGAAGAACTTCTATATTCCACATCCGAATGTTTTACATAGGTATGATACAACATTGATTAATACACTTTGCATTTAGTGTGAAAAGGTGGGTTCTACAAATGTAGAATGATATTGTTAAGGATGTTTCATTCATTCATTTGTTCTTTCATGAATGGTTAGTTTTTCAAGGGCATACTTTGATATAGGATCAGTTCTGATATGAACAATTTACTAAAGAGGTTTTGCTGCTGTGACAGATTTTGCAGTGTAACAGATTACATTTAGATCAGTTTCAAGCCTCATTTGTTTAGTCATTATGTTTAATATTCCCATTGAATTTCGCGTTTATTTACTGCTGTTGGAAATTTGTTAAAGTAAGTAGCCCAGTACTCATGTATGGTGGTGTATAGAGTATTTGCTTTGTGTATTGTTAAATATGTATCATGCTGTATAATGCTGGAAATAAATTTTGTTAGACTTGATGAGATCTGTATTTTGTGTTGTGTCATTTTTATGTGATGAATTATTCTTAAGAAATAATGATGATTTTGAATTGGGATTATACTGGACTAATAACACTGGTCAACAAAGATTTTGGCCCATGAGGAAAAATGTCTTTTTCTGATGTATTTTGGACGCTGAATTCGAATATGTTTCCAGAATTTCTCTATCACCTACACTCTTTGAGTTGCATCAGACTATGTGACCGCACACGCCTACATATGTGAGTCACTGGGGGCCAGTAGGAGGTAGTCTGGACATGATATAACGTGTCATACTCATGTGACTAACATCCCTCTGCAGGTTGCTGGCCAGAGCTCAGTTTGTTATCGTCTCAGAAGTACATTGTGTTTGTTCCACAATTAATATGCCAAGAAAGGGTGTAAATTCATAGGTTGCATTCTGCTACATCTGCGGTGAGGTGACATTTAAATCCCGAAGACAGTCTTTCACACCCCATATTAAGAAATGCTATGAGCATTATTTCGGCTGTAAAGTGGGTGATCAGGACAAGATTTTGGCTCCCCATTTTTGTTGTGTTACATGTGCCAGGCTTCTCGTGGCAAAAGGTTCACGTTCTATGCCTTTCGCCATTCCTATGGTTTGGAGAGAGCCCACGGACCATGTTGCAGATTGCTACTTCTGCCTGACCAGTATCACTGGTGTAACAGCAAAGTCCAAACACTCTGTTCAATATCCAAATTTACCATCTGCGATGAGGCCAGTTCCTCACAGTGCGGAGTTACCTGTGCCAAAGCCTCCAACAAACATGACGCTGAGTGACAGTGAGTCAAGTGATGAAGATGTAGGTCAAGCTAACAGCAATATGGATTGTGATCCAACTTTTGCAGGAGCCTGTTTTTCCAATGAATCATACGTGCTGACTCAAGGGGACCTGAATGATATCGTCTGCGATTTGAGCCTTTCAAAGAAGCAAGCTGAACTTTTAGGCTTCAGGTTAAAGGGCTGGAATCTTCTGCACCAGGACACTAAGGTGTGTTTTTACCGTGGGTGCCATGAAGGATTCAAGGATTTCTTCTCCCAGAAAGATGGTGTAGTGTTTTGCAATGACGTTTGTTCCGTTATGGAAGTTCTTGTCCATGAATTTAACCCAGCTCAGTGGTGCTTGTTCATTGATTCGTCAAAAGTGACCTTGAAAGTGGTTCTACTCCACAACGGAAATAAATTCCCCTCCATTCCTTTGGCTCGTGCAGCCAACATGAAGGAAAGTTATGAAAGCATGAAGCTATTGTTGGGAAAGATTAAGTGTGATGAATTTAAATGGAAGTTATGTGGTGATCTCAAGGTTGTGGCACTGTTACTTGGAATGTAACTCGGGTACACAAAATACTGCTGTTTCCTTTGTGAGTGGGACAGCTGGGACAAGAAGAATCACTATACAGGGTGTCACAGGAGGAACAGACCAAACTTCGGGAGAGTGTTCCTTTTGTTAAACTATACCGATATAACCCAAAACACCTATATCCAAAGTTGAA